>Ga0272449_1000126_pt1 | contig 101383 bp, 110 predicted proteins | sample YNPCB0241_FD_198679 | JGI IMG/M metagenome (GOLD analysis project Ga0272449, IMG submission 198679) | Hot spring sediment microbial communities from Yellowstone National Park, WY, United States - YNP-CB-024-1 | ecosystem: Environmental > Aquatic > Thermal springs > Hot (42-90C) > Sediment...
TCTCAACCATATCATTAACATCATATGGATTAAAATATATACCTTTGTTATCTGTAATTTCTCTAAAAATTGGAATATCAGATAAGACACAGCAACATCCACATCTCATTGCTTCAACTACTGGCAACCCAAACCCCTCATTTAGCGAAGGTTGAACATATAACTCGCATGCATTGTAAAATTTAACAAGTTCTTCTTCTGATACATCATAAAAAATTTTTATCCAACTACCATAATTTAAAATCTTTTTATCAATTTTATCATATTTTTTAAATTTCCTTCCAACAATAACCAATTCCAAACCAACACCTTCTTTTCTTAAAATTTCTACAGCTTTTATTAATCTAAACAAATTCTTGGTCTTTTCCCTGTTGCCAACATATAAAATAAAGTTTTTTAAATTGTTTTTTGTTTTAAACTCATTTATTTCTTCTTTTGGTAAAACTTTAAAGACTTCTGAAACACCATCATAGATAACTTTTATTTTTTTATCATAAATATTGAAAAATTTTATTAAATCATTTTTCGTTGTCTCAGATACCGCTATTATTCTTTTTGCCTTTATTGATATAAGTCTTGTTATCAAAAATCCAAATAAAACTTTTAAAGGGTTATAATGATACCAAAATTTAAAAGGTGTAACATCATGTAATTTTACTACAAAATTACAATTATAAAAAGCAATTGGTACAGCAGGATATGGAAAAAAATATACATCAATTAATTTTTCAATTTGTCTTTTTATTTTCCAACCCAAAATTTGTTCTTTCAAAGAATGTATTGGTGCTTCAAATTCAATTAATTTAACATTTCTAAAATTTTTAAATTTTTCAATATAATTTCTATATCCAGCAAGAAAAAAAATGTGTTCACTTTTTAACAAATATGGCAAAATATTATCTATGTATGTTTTAACGCCTTGATAACCATAAGAACATAATCTTACATCTATGAATATATTCATAAAAACAATTTTATTGCAGACTTTGCTTGCCAAAGTTTTTGTTTTAAAGATTGTTTTCTAAACAAAGCTTTTAAGATATAACTTGGCCTAAAATAAAATTTTTTAAATGCTAAATAATTTAGTTCTTCTAACATTTTTTTATTATGTAAAGGCCACCAATAATCTAAAATTGGTCTATCAGGATTTTCAACATATTCCAACCAATAATCTTTTTTTATTATACCATCTTTTAACGCTTGGATATAAAAAACACTTTCTGGTAAAGGATTAAAAACACCAAACGGTGCATAATCTAACCCAAGTTTTATTGCAAAATTTATTGTTTCTAACATCTCTTCTTCTGTCTGTGTTGGTAATCCTAACATAAAATTGCCATAAGTTAAAATACCAACTTCTTTACAAAGTTTTATGACTTCTTTTACTCTCTCTAAATCAAGATTTTTGTTTATTACTTTTTGTAATCTTGGTGTTGCTGTTTCTATACCAAATTGTATCATCCTACAGCCAGCATCTTTCATTTTTTTTAGTATTCTTTTATCCAACTTCATATCAGCACGACTTCTACAATGCCATCTTACTTTTATCTTTTTCTCTATCAAAAGATCACAAATATCTTCTACTCTTCGGATATTAAATGTAAAATTTTCATCAAAAAACAAAATATCTTTTATACCTAAACTAACTATATCTTCAATTTCTTTAACAACATATTCAGCGGAATGAAACCTCACCTTTTGTGCTCTTTCTATACTGTTACAATAATAACAATTATAAGCACAACCACGAGATGTCATCATAGTAGTGATAGGGTTTGAGTATGTTATAAAACTTTTATATTTTTTAATATCTACCAACCTGCGGTCAGGGAAAGGTAAAGAATCTAAATTCGCAACTTTTTGTAGAATATATGGTTTGTCCTTATTACTTTTTGTTATAACTCCATCAATACTGTTTGGATCTTTTGTAGAATTTAGAGTTTCAACTAACTTTGTAAAAACTTCTTCTCCTTCGCCATAAACACAAAAGTCAATATTAACATTTTCAATTGTTTGTTTTGGATAAATAAAAACATGTGGTCCACCAGCAACTGTTATTATATTTTTGTCAAATTTTTTTACTATTTCTGCTGTTTTTAATGAATCGTATAAATACTCTGTACAAAAATATATACCAACTATATCAGGTGAATAATTTTTTATTTCTAAATATAACTGGTCATAACTTATACCTTCTGTGGGACAATCAATGATTTTAACTTGGTGATTTGTATTTTTAACAAGATAAGTTGCCACATAAAGAATACCCAATGGTGGGTAATAACCAGATTCTTCATCAATTTTTTTATGTAATTTTATTTCTCTTAACGCCCAGTTTTCTTTTGGTGGAAAAATAAATAGTATTTTCATCTACTTATTTCATCTATTATTTTTTTTACTACATCTGGTTGAATGTTTTTCAAACACTTTTTTTCTTTACAACCATATTCAAAACCTAAATATGAACATGGTGCACAGTTAAGATTACTTTTTATTACAATATGTCCTTTACCCCAAGGTCCCCATTTGTTAGGGTCTGTTGGTCCATGAATTGCTATTGTAGGTATGTTAAGTGCTGCTGCTATGTGTAAAACACCAGTATTGCCACAAATTATAAATTTTGAAAGATTAATTAAATTAATTATTTCTTGAAGGTTTGTTTTTCCTGCAAGGTTTAGGGTTTTAAAAGAAATCAACTTTTGTAGCTTGTTTGCTATTTGGATATCATCTTTACTTCCTGTGATTACAACTTGGTACCCTTTAGAATAAACATATTCTGCTACTTCAGCATATTTCTCTACATCCCACTGACGATAATACCCATGTATACCACAACCAGGATGTATTATAACAAATTTTTTTTCTTCTATATCAAAAGATTTTAATAAATTTTTTATTTTTTCTTCAGCAGTTTTGTCTATTTTTAAAAATAAACTTTTATCTTCTACCTCAACACCAACTGTTTTTACTAAATCACAAAAACATAAAACTTCGTGTCGCCCTTTCTTATGTGGTATAGAAACATCAAACAAATAATGTTTAAACTGCTTTGGTGTTTTAAATCCAACAGAAACTTTTGATGCCAAAAATGCAACAATTGCTGTGTTTCTAAACCATTGTTCAAAATCTATTGCTAAATCAAATTTTTCTTTTAATAATTCAAAAATTTGTGCAATTACTATCCATGGCTTTTTAAATAATAAATCAAATCTAAAAACAACTATTTTATCTATAAAACCCCACATCTTAACAATATCATAGTTAACCTTTGAACATAAAAATGTTAATTCACAATCAGAATATTTTTCTTTCAACGCTTTAACAGCAGGATAAAGTAAAATTGTATCTCCCATCATTGTAAGTTTTATAACCAAAATTTTTTTTATTTTAAAAATTTTCTTTTTATGAAAAAAAATTTTTTCAAAGAACTTTAGAAGAAAAACTATAGGTATCCCAATATATCTGTCTAAATAATGATAAACCCAGTAATTCATCAAACAGTTTCTTCTTTGGCAACAGGATAGATTCTTATTTCTCCAAAAAACTCTTTTTGTCTAGCAATAACCTGTCCTAAACGAATAAGTTCAAGTAATGCTAAAAACAAAATTATCATACCTTTACGAGTTTTCTCTTGCATTAAAAGTTCTTCAAACAAAACATATTTTTTGTCTTTTAAATAATCCAAAATTTGTCTCATTTTTTCTTCAATATGTATCTCTTCAATTACTATTTCTTTATATTCCTTTGGAACCTTTTTTATAACTTCGTTAAATGCTGTAAGCAAATCAAAAATTGTTGCTTCTATATAATAATCGTCTTCTGTAAAGATAGGTAGTTTTCTATAATACACATTTCGTTCAATTTCTTCTCTTGGACGGAAAAAATTTAGCACTGCATTTTTATATTTTTGATATTCTATTAACCTGTTAGTAAGTTCTCTTCTAATTTGTTCAACTTCTTCTTCAAGTTCCTCTTGTGGTTTTGGTAGCAAACTTTTAGATTTTATCTCCATTAAAGTTGCTGCTGTTACTAAAAACTCGCCTGCTATATCTAAATTAAGTTCTTTCATCAACTCAAGATATTCAAGATATTGTTGAGTTATTTCTGAGATAGGAATATCATAGATATCAAAATTATTTTTTTTAACAAGATATAAAAGCAAATCAAGTGGCCCTTCAAAAATTTCTAGTTTTACTTGATATGTCTGTTCCATAATTTTAAAACTTTTTCAATATTTTATTTTTTTGACAACAATTTATTAACTATTTTAAACATAAACTTTGTATCAGGTTTTACTCCAGTCCATAAAAAAAATGATTGCTCTGCTTGATAAACAAACATTTTAACCCCATCAATAACTTCTTTACAACCAATATCTTTTGCATGTTTTACAAGTTGTGTTTCACGATTATATATAACATCGTATACAATATGTTCTTTTTTAATTTTTTGTAAATTAAGTGGCGGAGGATCATCTTCTTTCATCCCCAGTGGTGTTGCATTAACAACTATTCTCACATTAGAAACAATTTCATCTATATCATTTTGTTTTATTAAAACAACAAAATCATCAAATTTTTCTTTAAGCATATGCATTCTATTTTTATCAATATCATAGATATAAACTTTTCTGATCCCAAGTTCTTCAAACGCACATATTATTGCTTTACTTACACCACCACATCCTATAACTATAGCTTCCTCGTTTTCAATATCAACATTTTCTAACGATTTTATCACACCGTAAACATCTGTGTTATATCCAACAAGTTTGTTGTTTCTATTAACTACAGTATTCACAGCACCTATATACTGTGCTTCTTTATCTACTTCATCAAGATATGGAATAATTTTTTCTTTATATGGTATTGTTATATTTAGTCCACAGATATTTAAAGTTAACACAACATTTTTTATAAATTTAAAATTCTCTGGTAGGATTTCAAAAGCTAAATATATATAATTAAGTTCGTATTTTTTAGCTAACAAAGTATGTAATGTAGGTGATAATGAATGTTTTATTGGATAACCAATAATGCCTAAAAGTTTTGTTGAAGAATTTATATTCATTTTTGTTTCTCCAACTTTTTATCTATTAGGATAATATATTTTTCTATCTCTTTTTTCTTTTTCTCATTTATATCAGCCATATTTTTTATTTTAACAAACACGCTTTTTGCTAACAAATAACGACCCGTCACAAAATATGTTTTCCCTAATAATAACCAAGCATCTATGTTGTTTGGTTGTTTATTTATAATTTCTAAACATATTCTTTCTGTTGAAGCAAAATCATGTGTATAAAAATTTGTATGAGCTTTGTATAAAAGATTTTTTTTAGTCAATACTCTTAGATTTGTAAAAACTAAAATAACACCAATCAAAACCAAAACCAACCCTATTTTTTTGCTCTGAAGTATTAAAGAACGTTTGTTAAACAAATTTTTCTCAACCCAATCTAAAAATTTTACTATTTTGTTTGGCCAATAAAAAAATGCTATACCTAAAATTACTAATACAATACCTAAAAAAATCATCATTTTTTTACACCTATTGATACAATATATAAAGGTTCAATATCAACAGAAATTGACAACAAATTTTTCAATTTTTTATCATCAAACGCGCCTATACATACACTGTCCAATCCTAAAGATATCGCTTGTAAACACAAATTCTGTGCACAATGACCTACTTCAAAATGTACATATCTAACCCCACGGTTGCCATAATATAAAGTCGTCCTTTCATAAACAGCACAAATTATAATGTTTATACTTGCATCAAAGATAAAATCTTGTTCTAAAGTAGAAGATACTAACTCTTTTCTAAAATCTCCTTGCTTAATACATTCCACAGCATGTTCTTCAGGTAAATAATGATATATCCCATCTTCTATTAAATAAAATATTTCCAACGGATAAGTAGCGCCAGCAGACGGGGTTGTTTTAAACATATTTTCTTGGTCAGTCACACCATATGCTGACCATAAAAGTTGTGATATTTCTTGTAACGAAAGTTTCCTATATTTAAAATTCCGTACTGACCTTCTTTTTAATAAACATTCCTCTACCGAAGTTTTACTTTGAAAAACAGGTTGCGGTAAATATTTTTTTGTCATTTTTTAAAAATTAATTAACAAAAATTCGTTTATCTGTTGGATATCTAAGTTTTTTAATCCTCTAAATTGCGCATATTTAACAACTTCAATATATTCTTGATAAGTTATCCTACGAGATAGTTCTGGTATAAATCTTGCTCTATAACAAGGTCTGTATTGAGCCATAATATTTAAATATACCTCTTTATCTAATTCTTCAGCAATAAAATCAATTATTTTCTTGCTACCAGCAATATTGTTTGGTAAAACAAGATGTCGTATTAACAAACCTTCGTATGCAACACCATCTTTTATTTTCAACACTCCCACTTGACGATACATCTCTTTTACAACTTCTTTGTTTATCTCCCAATAATTTTTTGCAGATGAATATTTTTGTGCAAAAAAATTGTCTGAATATTTCATATCAGGCATATAAATATCAATTATTCCAGATAACAATTTTATTACCTCAGGGTTGTCATAACCACCTGTGTTATAAACTAACGGTATACTTAAACCTTTTTGAGATGCAAGATAAACTGACTTTATTATCTGTGGCAAGAAATGTGTTGGTGAGACAAAATTTATGTTGTGAACACCTCTGTTTTGTAGAGAAAGCATAATATCTGCAAGTTTTTCTTCAGTAATTTCCTCTCCTTCTGCTAATTGACTTATCTCATAATTTTGACAAAATACACAGTGTAAATTGCAATATGAAAAAAATATTGTTCCTGAACCGTTGGTCCCAGAGATAGGTTCTTCTTCACCAAAATGTGGGCCATAACTTGATACTTTTAACTTTTTAGCATTACAAACACCAACTTGTCCTTTTAACCTGTTAACCTTACATTTATGTCCACATAATATACAGTTAGAAAGAATGTCATACAAAGTATCAACAACTTCTTCAAACTTTTTTTGTTCAATTTTGTTATATCTTGCCATATATGAAAAGTAAAACGTATATCACTGGCAATAAAAATATTAAACTTATAAAAACAATTGGTACACCAACAATAAACAACATTTCTTTTTCGCTAAATCCACAAAATTCTTTTGTATATTTAAGAATACGAGATAAAACTATAAAACCAAAAAACATTTCTATAAAAAAATACAAAAACTTAAGATTTAAAAATGAAAGCAACAAACTTAACGGTACTAACAACATATAAATTGAAAACATATTCAACAAACCTGAAAAATATTTGTTAATAAAAATGTTCTTTTTAAACAAAACAGATACAAATCCTATCCATATGGTAAAAACAAATAAAACAAAAATTACTCTTACAAGATTTGTAAAAAAAAGTTTTAAAACAGAACCTATATCAATTGAATAAACTACAGCATATGCTTCAGTACGAGAAAATAAAGATAAAAGAAAAATGATTATACTTACAAAAATGTTTTGTTTAACAGTTTCTATTTCTTCTTTCTTTATATTCGGGAAAATATAATTTTCTAAAATTTTTTCCATAGGTTTATTTTTTATATTATGTTTCCAAAATAATTGTTACAGGACCATCATTTACAATCTCAACTATCATATGTGCAGCAAATTTACCTGTTTTTATTTTCTCAGGTGGCAATAAAGTTTTAAGTTTATCAACAAAATTGTTATACATTTGTAATGCGAAGGGAGGTTTTGCTGCAGATGTAAAATCAGGTCTGTTACCTTTTCTACAATCTCCATACAAAGTGAATTCAGAAACTACAAGTAATTCACCATCTATATCTAAGACAGATTTATCCATTTTACCTAATTCATTTTCAAAGATTCTTAAATTCACAATTTTTTTTGCCATATATTCAATATCTTGTTCTTTATCATTTTGGCCTATACCAACGAATACTACCAATCCTTTTAAAATTTCTTCTTTCACATTTTCATACAATACTGAAGCTTTTTTAACACGTTGGACCACAATTTTCATTTATTCAAATATATATTCAAACCTAAATTTTTTAATATTACCAAAATTATATTGTTGAAAATTAAATTTTGTCTCAGAAGTAACTTGTTGGAAAAAATCCAATAAGGAAGGTTTTTCTTTTAAAATTTCTACGGATCCCTTAATTTTTGCTAGTTTTTTTACTTCTTCAATAGCATCTTCTTCATCACCGATACCATCAATCATTTTTAGTTCAACAGCTTGTGGTGCGATAAAAACTCTACCATCAGCAAATTTCATCACTTCTTCTCTACTAAGTTTTCTACCTTCTATAATCGCAGAGATAAACTGTTCATATGCAGTATTAACTAAAGATTCAAACATTTGTCGTTCTTCAGGCGACATTTCACGAAACATAGAACCTACATCTTTGTATTTTGACGATTTTATGACTTCAATATTAACACCTATTTTTTTTAACAACCCGCTGATATTACCTACCTGTAGTATTACACCTACTGAACCTATAACACCACCTTCACAACTTATGATTTTGTCACAAGCAGAAGCTACATAATACCCACCTGATGCACAAAGTTCGCTAACATAACATACAACAGGTTTGTTATATTGAGATTTTAACTTTATTATTTGATGATACAACCTTTGCACTGCAGCAACTGACCCACCAGGAGAGTTTATTTTTAATACTATACCTTTAACATCCTTCCGTTTAAATAAATTTGTTAGTTTTGTTACATAATACTCCACATCTTTTTTTATAAAACTTGAAGTAGAATCTCTAAAATAGATCTCTCCTACAAGTTCAACAACAGCTATTTTATCTTTTATGTATTTTTGTGAACTTGATTCTTTTTCCATAGAAGAACGAAATATAATAATCAAACCCATTACAACACTAATGAAAAACAAAACTAAAATTAAATAATCAACATATTTCTTCACTGTTTTAAAAATATCTCCTTATAAATTTTTTTACTCGGTAACCATACATCGTTAATATAATCTATTTTATATTTTGTTGCTATTTCCTTTAACGACACATTTTTCTTTCTTTCTTCAACCAAACTTTTTATTGGTAGTTCTTGACATTTTTGTTTGATTAACAAAATTTGTATTATTTCTGTCCTACCGAAACCATAAAACAGGTTTTTTAGTTGTTCTATAGTTAGTTGTTCTATAGTAACCACAGATGTTGAGATTTCAACATCAGGATTTGAAGAAAAAGTTATACTATAATTTTCTTGAAAAATTTTTTTGTCAAAAAAATAATTCACAATTTTTTCAATAGTATCGTCTTTATCAAATTTTATCTCTTGTGTCGATGAAGAAACATCATACGGTGTAAACCCCACACCAAATTCTACTGTTTGTGTGAAACATACAACATTGAACAACAAGAGAAAAATAAACAGAATTTTTTTATTCATTAATGAATTTATCTAAAAAATTTTTTATATCGTTCTCAACAGATTTTATAGCAAGTGTTGCAATATATATTATTAACGAAAATTGCCAAATATCAGGAATAGAAACTATCAAGCCTGTATCAATATCTTCTTTACGTTGGAAATATTGTAGATATTCTTTTATTACCTCATCAAGCGGTTTTTCTATCAGTTCAAGTTTTACTTCGTTATTATGATATTTCATTGATGGCAACTGTACACCACGAATTAATAAAAACGATTTTACTATTTCATCACTATAATTTGTAGTTTCTTTAAACCTAAAATTTAAAAGTTCATATTTGCTATACGGCAAATGGATAAATGCAGGTGATACTTCAACATTCCCTTCTCTTACAACAGTACATCCTTTATTCACTAATGACTCGTTAACTAAAACATATGGGACTACAGTTTTTTTAAAAGTTTCTAACTTACCATATTTACTACGAACAATTTTTGTTTTTTGTAAAGCTTCTTCCCATTTTTTTTCTATATCTATATATTTTTTCATAACTTTCCTTCAAAAATATCTAATGCTGTTTTAGCATCAGGAACTTTTATAACACCTTCAATATCCCAACTTTTAATACCAAAGATAGGTTTATCAATAACTTTTGCTAATGCTATTTCTGAAAGCGTACCATATTCTCCATCAATTGCAATAACACAATCTGCAGTTCTAACAATAATAGCATTTCTTGCGTGCGACATCGCAGTTATAATAGGAATGTCTATATACGGGTTTGCCTCAGTTTTATCTTTCCCAGGAAGAATACCTACGACTATCCCTCCAACACTTTTTGCACCTTTTGAAGCTTCTTCCATCACACCACCCATACCACCACAAACTAATACATACCCACGAGATGCTATTTCTTTACCTGTTTCAAAAGCAATCTGCCTTATTTTTTCATCTTTTATAACCGAACCACCAATTACTGCTACTAATTTTTTCATAAAAAATAAAACTCAGTAAAAAACTTAATAGGTAATAAATACAAATTTATGTATTAAGTTTCAATAATAGAAGAGAAAAAAGATAAGAAAAGTTGCTTTAAAACTTTAGCACACGTTTTGCCGTGGGTGGGATTTGAACCCACACGGGGTATCCCCATACCGTCCTGAGCGGTACCTGTCTGCCAATTCCAGCACCACGGCTATATTATTTTTTTCGTTCAACTACATGAGGTAGAACATTGTTTTTAATATAATCAAAATTAAACGGTTTCAAAATACAATCCATCGCACCGTTACGAAACGCTTCAATAACTTTTTCTGCTTCTCTGTATCCTGTAATCATTACTACGGGAAGGTTTCTATCCATTTGTTTTATTTCTTTAAGGACTTCAATACCATCCCGTTCTGGAAGTTTTATATCTAACAGTACTAAATCAAAAATTTCAGTAGCTATAAATTTAAGTCCATCAATAGAATTTGTTGTAGTTGTTACTTGATGCCCTAAAGATGAAAAAAATGTGCTTAACAAATCTAAAATTTCACTATCATCGTCAATAATTATTATTTTCATACTCTTCCCTCTCTACTTTGATATAATAGATTTAATCTTTTCAGTTTCCTGTTTTTCTTTTTCTCTTAACGCATCAAGATCTTTCTGTAAATCTTCTTGCACTTTTTTGATTTGTGATTCAATTATATATTTTTTAAGCAATGCTTCGTTGTTTAACCTTTGTTTTAACCATTTTTCTATTGTTGAACCTGACAAAAGTATACGTACCCAGTATCTACCAGTTGGTTTATGAATTTTTTCTTGTAAAAGCCAAGGCCCATGTAGTTCTGTGTCAATTATAACTTTTGTTAAATTTTTCATTTCTTCAACAGACATTGCTTCATCAACACCGTCTTGTTTATATTCTGACCAGTCAGCCATTGTACGTTTCCATACTGCTTCAACTTTGGTTTCAACTTTTCTTGCAAGATCTGCTACCGCTGAAGTTATTGCTGCTTCTCTTGCTAATGCTAAATTTGCTCTTTTTTCAGAAAATCCTATACCTGTAACTATCTCACCAGTAACTTCTTCTGGTAGCTGAACAAAAGGTGTTGCTTCTTCATATTCTTTCTCAACTTCTTTTCTTACTGATGGCGGTTGTTTCGGACCACAAGAGGTAAACACAAATATCATACACAACATACATATTGTTATTTTTAGTATTTCTCTCATACCATAATACCTCCTAAAAGAATTATAAAATTAAAAAATAAATCTTTAAGTTATTTTTTGGAGGAAATACAAAATAACGAAAAATTAAAAAGGAACCTCTTCTTCGTCAGAATCTATAGGTTCTGTAGGGAATTCTTCAACAGGTTGTAATTCTTTTGATTCTTCTGTTTCAGCAGAGACAGATTCTATATTTTTCTTACCTAAAAATTCTAGTCTGTTTACAACAACTCGAGGAGTGACATATACAGTGTTGTTACTTTGTGTTCTTATTAATTCTAATCTCCCAGTAACAGATATTGCTTTTCCTTTTGTTAAATATTTTGCAAGTTTAACTGCTCGTTCACCCCAGATGATGATGTCTACAAAAACTGCAGGTTTTCCTTCGGGACGCAAATCTTCTCTTAACGCTAAAGTTGTAACACAAAACTGTTTTCCAGTAGAAGTTGTAACTATTTTTGCATCTTTGGCTAAATTACCAGAAAAAATTACAAGGTTCATAATGTTTTCAAAATCTATCCTCTAATGTTAATAACTTTAGCATCATTTAACTTGACTACATCTTTTTATCTCAAAAATGGTAACAAATTAGCAATTTGTTCATGTAGATATATTAAAGCACTACCAAATACAAGTGAGACAACTGACATAAGTTTTAACAAAATGTTCAATGATGGACCTGATGTATCTTTAAACGGATCTCCTACGGTATCACATACAACAGAAGCTTTATGTGCATCAGAACCTTTCCCCCCAAGATTACCTTCTTCAATATATTTTTTAGCATTGTCCCATGCACCACCAGCGTTTGCAAGATATATTGCTAAAGGTACACCTGTGATTAAAGAACCAGCAAGGAACCCTCCTAACGCTTCTTTACCTAACAATATTCCTATAAGTAAAGGAACTATAACTGCAGACAGGCCTGGAAGTATCATTTTCTTAAGCGCAGCTTGTGTTGTTATATCCACACATTTTGCAGAATCGGGTAATGCTTTTCCTTCAAGAAGACCTGGTATTTCTCTGAACTGTCTTCTTACTTCTTCTACAATAGAATATGCAGCACGACCTACTGCTTGTAATGTTTTTGATATTAAGAAGAATGGCATTATACAACCGATAAACATCCCTGCTATAACTTTTGCATCTAAGATATTAAGTCCTGTTGAACCTAACCCTACAGTTTCTGCATATGCAGAAAACAATGCTAATGCAGTAAGTGCAGCAGAACCTATTGCAAAACCTTTACCTACTGCGGCTGTTGTGTTACCCACAGCATCAAGTCGTTCAGCCCTACGACGGACTTCTTCTCCCATATGTGCCATTTCTGAGATACCCGCAGCATTGTCTGCTATAGGTCCGTATGCGTCTATAGCAACAGTTGTCCCCGTAAGAGCAAGCATACCTATTGCTGACAATGCTATACCAAACACACCTTGAAGTTTATAAGCAATAATTGAAGCAATAGCAATAGCAATTAATGGTAATACAGTTGACAACATACTAGTTGCTGTCCCTTCAATAAAAATAGTTGCAGCACCTGTTTTTGCTTGTTCTGCAATATTTTTTACTACATTTCCTGAAGTGTAATACTGTGCTACAAATCCTACTAACATACCTGCTATTAATCCGCTCATAACAGACCAAAATGCATTAATGTTTCTATACCAACCAAGGATTACTATCAGTGAAAACAAAATATAAAATACTACAGAAGCAATTAACCCTTTGTTAAGTACAACTTGTGGATCTTGGTCTGATTTTGTTCTCACAAAGAATACACCGATTATAGAAGCTATAATCCCTACTACAGAAAGTAGTAAGCATAACATAGCAGATTTTGGATCATTGAGATTAAATATAGCTATAACTAAACCTGAAACAATTGCTCCTACATAGGATTCGTACAAGTCAGCACCCATACCTGCACAATCGCCTACCATATCACCAACATTGTCTGCTATAACTGCAGGATTTCTTGGATCATCTTCTGGTATACCTTTTTCAATTTTACCTACAAGGTCAGCACCGACATCTGCTGCTTTTGTATAGATACCACCGCCAACACGTGCAAACAATGCTATAGAACTTGCTCCCATTGAAAAACCTACGATCATACTTGTAGCTTCATAAACTGCTTTTGTTAAATCTGAACCGGTAGAAACTAAGTACCAAATAAATGCTAAATATACTATCCCTAAACCTAAAAGGCCTAAACTCACAACAGAGAGTCCCATCACAGCACCGCCTGGGAATGCAATACTTAAAGCTTCGTTAAAAGAAAGTTTACATTTTTCAGCAGTACGTGATGAAGAAAGTGTTGAGATATTCATCCCGATGATACCTGCTAACATTGAACAACCAGCACCTACAAGAAACGCTATCGCTGTCTTCTTTGCAATACCAAAAAAGATTACAATAAACATTACTATCATAAAGTAAAAAATGGTTTTATATTCTCTTGTGAGAAACGCTATTGCACCTTTACGGATTAACGACGCGATTGTTTGCATTTGTTCATTCCCAGGATTTGCTGACAACACTTTTCTGCTGAAATACCATACAAAGATGAGACCCATTATACCTCCTATTATTGTTACACCTAAGACAGGCATTTGTTGTAGTATTTGGTTCATATGTTTTTACTCCTTTCTATCAAAATTTTTTATTTTTATCCTTTCACAAACTTGTGTAAAGTATGTTTTTTACATTTTTTACAAAACTTATTTAGTTCTTTTTTTAGCTCTTTCTTTTTATTTGATGCAAAATAATAGTTTTTGTTTTTACATTGAGTACATTGTAAAACATAAATTACTCTGTCAGCCATTGTCGTCTCCTTATTATTTAGAATTTTAATTTTACCAAACGGGAGTGGCAGGACTCGAACCTGCAGTCCCGGTTTTGGAGACCGGTGGTTTGCCAATTAACCGACACTCCCTTGACTTCTATTTTTCCTCTTTCTCAAAAAAATCTGGTTTTATTTCAACACCAATCTGTTTTGCTAAAGCATACAAAATTTGTTGTGGTGTACAATACCCAAATTTTACTAATATCTCTCCAAGTTTCTCTTTATACTTTGTTTGAATTTCAATTGCTTCTTTAAGTTGTTCTTCTGTAATAATTTTTTCTTCAACTAAAATTTGACCAAGAAGTTTTTGTTGTGTAAGGTGCGAAAGTGTTTTTTTATCAACCACCCGTTGTTGTACTGAAAATTCAACAAAGTTTAACCTTGTATGATAAACAACTCCATTTTCATCAATAGCAGAAAGTTCAAGAGAAACAGGAACTTTATTTTGTTTCTTTTCTTTGAACACAGTTTTAAGCATCTGTTCCAACGAAGCACATTCAACATTTTTACCATCTAAAAAATGGATTTTACATTCTAAAATCTTCATAAAAAATTTAAAAAATTTATTCTACAACACATTTCACAGGCTGTGATTTTTTAAGAGTACGACCTTTTTGAGGATCAACTAATCTTGCCACTAAAACATGTTCTCCCGAAGGTATATTACACCAGTCATACCACCAATATCCTACAGAATGACGACATCTTTTGAATTCTGAACCATCTATAGAAAGTTCTACTATTCCTTGGTTTGGAGTACCAATGCGTATAGCATAATGTTCTTTGTATGTTATAACTTCACCATTTTTAGGGTGGTCAATAGTAATTTCATATTTTTTTCTTTTGGCAGTAATTTTTGTTTGTTTTTTTACCATACCTTACAATCCTTCTTTTAACTTGCCAAGTCACCAATATCTTTATTAATCTTTATAAACAAACTATGAACGTACCGTGATATTTGCTTAGAACAGTTTTTTAAATCTTTTACAGTTTCTACATTACGTAAATATAAATTATATTTTTTATTAAATTTGATATTAAAGATATCAAAAAAATACTTTATTGTCAAGTTAATACCTGAAAATAATTTTTTCCCTTTTGTTGCTCCTATACAAACTAATGCCCCAAATTTTTCTGAAAGTTCAAAATTGTTTAACACATATTTTCTTACCCAATATGGCTGACAACGGTCTATCATAATTTTTGCATATCCTGGGATATGATAGAAATATACCGGTGTTACAATAACAAAAAAATTTTTTGTTGTTAACATTTTGTAAATTTTTGACATATCGTCATTCTTAATTTTACATTTTCCATATTTATAACAATACTCACTACAACTTCCACAAGGTAAAATTTTAAGTTTGTGTATATTAACAACTTCAGTAGGAAGACCTTCTGACAGCAAAACTTCTGATATTTTTTTTGATATAAACGCTGAAGAACCTTTCAACGAAGGACTGAAATTAAAGATAATTCCTTCCATTAGAAACCTTATGCTCCGTACTTATCAAGTTTTAACGCATATGCCATTGATAACAAAATTATCTTTGTCATATAAACCTGTCCTAACATACCACGAGAAAACTCTTCTTCAGTAAACTTTTGCACATTGTTTTTTATACCAGCAGGTATTATCTTTGACCATAACAAAACAGGTACTGGATGCCAAGAATGACCTTTTGTAACTGCAGGTGTTGAATGGTCACCTGTGATAACTAGAACATCTGGTTGTAAATTTAAAACTCGTGGTATCAATTTATCTATTTCTTCAATTTTTTTAACCTTACCTTCAAAATTACCATCTTCTCCAAGTTTGTCAGTATCTTTTATATGAACATAATAAAAATCGTATAGTTTTGAAAAAAGTTCTTCTAACTTTTTAATTTCATCTTCAATAGTTTCACAACCATCAATAACTTCCATACCAACAACTTTTGCTATACCTTTATACATTGGGTATACTGCAATCGCTACTGGAGTAAGTTTATATACTTCTTGCATTTTTGGTATATTAGGATATTTTGCAAAGCCACGTAACAACACATAGTTTGCTTTTGGTTCATCTTTAAGCAATTCTTTAACCTCCAAGATAAATTTGTTTACAACTTGAGCTGTAAAAATAGCTTCTTCAGAATTAACAGTTGGTTCAATCTTATGAGGTTTATTTCCTTCTTTATGTGGATCATTTTCAGTTATATTTTCAACAAGTTTGTTATGTCTAAATATACCAGCGAACCTGTGTTCTTTCCCAGCTTTAAGGATAACTTCAACATCATCAATTTTTTTGATGTTTTTCTGTATTTTTTCTATTAACCTAACAGTTTCTTCTGTAGGGATACGTCCAGCACGACGATCAGTTATAATCTCATCTTTATTTATAGTAGCGAAATTGCCACGGAATGCTAAATCGTTTTGTTGTAATTCCATGCCAAGTCCTAAAACTTCAAGTATACCACGACCTATTAAGTATTTCACAGGGTCATAACCAAACAAAGCAAGATGTCCTGGGCCACTACCTGGTGTTATACCATAATCTACTGGTATTGCAAGACCACATAACGATTCTTTTGCTAAACTATCTAAATTAGGATGTTTTGCAACTTCAAGTTCTGTTGTCCCATAAGAAGGATGTACTGCACCGCCTAAACCATCTATTACTATAAAAACAATTTTTTTATCATTTTTTATTGACAATGTTTTTATTAAATCCAATGTTATCATAAGAACACTCCTTTCTAAAAAAATTTTTTCCTAACTTAATGTTTTATCTTTTTTTCTTCTTCAGTTTCTGCAAGTTCTAAAAGTTTCAATAACAATTTTTCCTTATGTTCTTTTATAAACTCTTCTTTATCAACACTTGCGTTTAACATCAATTCTTCAGCCATATAAATAGGCACATCTGCACGAATAGCTAAAGCAACAGCATCAGATGGTCTGCTATCAACAACAATTTTGTTATCATTTTGTATTAAATGTATTTCTGCATAATAAGTATTATTTTCAATCTTAGTAATTGCAACATACTCAATTTTAGCTCCAAGTTGTTCTATACAATTTTTTAAAAGATCATGTGTGAGTGGCCTCGGGAAAGACAAATTTTGTAATTTAAACATTATAGCTTGTGCTTCAAACAAACCAATCCAGATAGGTACTACCTTAATTTTTGCCCCAGGCTGCGGATTTTCTTCACCAAGCAAAATTACTCCCATTTGTGAAATTTCGTCAAACAACAAATCTACTAATTTTACTTTTATCATGTATTTTTTCTCCTAATATTTTAAATTATTTTAAAACCAAAACTACAAAAAACATTAATATTGTCTTTATACTACATTTTTATAAAAACTTTCAAGTGTTTTAAAAATACAAAACTTGTGTCAACAAAAATAATTTTTCAACAAAAAACTCATTTTTTCATCCAACTATTTTACACATTGAAAAATGAATTTTCTTATTTATGAAACAATGTTTACTTGGTTTTTTTCTTTAAAAACAAAATTTCTTATTATTTTCCGTTTGTATTCAATGAAAGTTCTTCTAAGTAAGAAAAACCACTAAGTTGATGTAATAAAAAAACAAGATCTTTTCTTAAGAAAGGTTCAGTATCTCATAGTCATTTTTGATATTCATCATATATTCTACAACTTCTTTTTTGTCTGTGCAGATAAATATATACACTCATTTTTATTTTTTATACAATGGCGAGATTTTTCTAATTTTTTCTATAACTTTTGGTAGAATTTTTAAAACATAATCAATATCTTCTTCTTTTGTGAATCTTCCTAAGGTGAACCTTAACGAACCACGAGATAAAACAGAATCTCTCCCAATAGCAAGTAACACATGTGATGGTTCTAAACTACCTGATGAACATGCACTGCCTGAGGAAATATAAATTCCTTTTCTATCCAAAGCGATTAAAACTGACTCGCTTTCAATACCTGCTACACTTATGTTTAAATTGTTTACTAATCGTTTTTCTAAATCGCCATTTACGACAACATCAGGGATTGTTTTTAATATCCCATCTAACAATTTATCTCTTAAAACTTTTATTCTTTTATTTTCTTCTTCCATCTCATTTTTAGCAATCTCTGCTGCTTTGTAAAGTCCTACTATACCTGTCACATTAACAGTTGATGAACGAAGGCCAAACTCGTGTCCACCACCATGTAGCAATGGTTCTATTTTTGTCCCTTTTTTAACATAAAGTACCCCAACACCTTTTGGTGCATAAAATTTGTGTCCACTTATTGATAACAGATCAACATTAAGTTTTTTAACATCTACTTCAATATGACCAAAAGTTTGTACTGCATCTGTGTGAAAGTATATTTTTGGCTTGTTTTCCTTTTTTCTTTGTTCATTTATAATCTGCAATTTTTTGCCAATTTCTTCTATTGGCTGAATTGTACCAATTTCATTATTTGCATGCATTATACTTATAAAAATTGTGTTATCTTTGATATATGAAAACAACTTATCAACATTTATTATCCCATTTTCTTCTACAGGGACATAACTTATCTCAACTTCATCTTTAAAATTTTGTTCTAAAAATTTTAATGGTTCAAGTACAGCATGATGTTCTATTGTTGAAGTTATAAAATGTAATTTTTTGTAATATTTTCTTTGTGCAAAAAATATTCCTTTTATTGCAGTATTGTTTGACTCTGTCCCACCTGAGGTAAAAATTATTTCTTCAGGTTCACAATTTAACATCTTTGCAATGAAATTTCTTGATTTTTCTACTTCTTGATAGGCGAGTTGTCCTAAAGTGTGTATACTATGTGTATTACCAAAAATGTTGGTAAAGTATTTTTGTATATACTTTTTTACTCTTGGGTCAACAGGTGTTGTTGCTGCATAATCAAGATATACTTTTCTCATTTTTGTTTTTCCTTACCACAAGTTGGACATTTTTCAAGTTTTTCGTTAAATAACTGGCCACAGTTTTGACATTTAATTAACACAATCTTACAATGTTCACAAAATATAGGTTCAAAACAAGCAAGTTTTAATTCTTCTTCGCAAAATGGACATATACATTTCTCTTTTGTTTCTTTTTTCATTTTTTATCTTCTTTCTTCTTTTTCTTCTCCAAATAATCCTGTATTGCCTTATGAAGCGCGTCAGTACCTAAGTTTGAACAATGCATTTTGTTTGGTGGAAGACCACCGAGTTCTTGTGCAACCTGTTCTTTTGTAATTTTTAACGCTTCTTCTATTGTTTTTCCTTTTGCCATCTCTGAAACAATTGATGATACAGCAATTGCTGCACCACAACCAAATGTCTTAAATTTTACATCTACTATAACATCATTTTCAACCTTTATATAAAATGTCATCATATCACCACATACAGGATTGCCAACTTCACCTATACCATCAGCGTCTTTTATCTCACCAACATTTCTTGGATTCATAAAATGTTCCATTACTTTTTCTGAATAAAAAGGCATAGGTTTCCCTCCGGATTAGTTAATAGTTCATAGTCAATAGTTCATAGTTGATAATAGTTATTTTTTATTCATGATGATGCTCATCAAAATCTGTACCAGGACCTGCTGGTTTTCTTTGCCCTGTTTGTAAAAAATAACTATACAATGGTGATATCCCTCTCAGTTTTTCAACTACCTCAGGTAAAACTTTTAACACATAGTCAATTTCTTCTTCAGTATTGTATTTTGACAAAGTCATTGTGATTGTCCCTTGACCAACTGCTGGGTCAACACCTATTGCTGTTAAAACATGCGACATCTTTAACGCTTTTGATGCACACGCAGAACCGCTTGTAACATATATACCTTTACTGTTAAGTAATAAACTTAACCCTTCGCCTTCTATAAATTCAAAAGAAAAATTTACATTATTTGGTAGCCGGTTTTCAATAGAACCGTTTAAGTAAACATATTTTATTCTCTCTTGTATTCCTTTGATAAGTTTATCTCTTAATTTTATCATTTTCTCATAATTTTCTTTTAATTCTTTTTTAACAATCTCTGCTGCAACACCCATACCTACGATCGCTGCAACATTTTCTGTCCCAGCACGAATACCATTTTCTTGTACTCCACCATCTATTAATGGAATAACTCTTACTCCTTTTTTAACATATAACGCAGCAGCACCTTTAGGACCATAAAACTGGCTTGCTGATAAAGAAAGTAAGTCAACATCAAGTTCTTTAACATCTATTGGTACAACACCACAACTGCTTACTGCATCTGTGTGTACTAAAACACCTTTCTTGTGGCATATTTCAACAATTTGTTTTATATTTTGTATAGTCCCAATCTCAGAGTTTGAATGTTGGATTGATACCAAAACAGTGTCATTCCTTATTTCTTTCTCAAATTCATCTAACAAAACAAAACCTTGTTTATCAACAGGAATATATGTAACTTCAAAACCTAATTGTTGCAACCTTCTTGCTGAATATAAAACTGAGAAATGTTCAATCTGTGATACAACTATATGTTTTTTCTTATCTTTGTACGCTAAAGCAACTCCTTTTATTGCAAGATTGTTTGATTCTGAACCACAGGATGTAAAATAAATTTCATTTACATTAGCATTTATTAAATCTGCAACTTGTTTTCTTGCTGTTTCAATTGCTTGTTTAGCTTGTGCGCCTAACTCATGCATACTTTGTGGGTTACCATAATACTCATTTAAATATGGCAACATCGCTTGAATTACACGTTCATCTGGTTTTGTTCCTGAATGATTGTCTAAATATACTTTCATATTATACCCTTAACCTCTCTAATTCTTGTTGTGAGATTATTTCATCGCAAATATATTCCCTATTATATCCATTTTTGGAAACTTTTATTTTTATGCTATCTGAAATTTTATCAGAATATCTTGCTACTATTTTAGAACATAAATATAAATCTTCTTCACTAAACTCGCCTTTACCTAACCCTACAGGACCCTTTGTGTTAACAACTAAAAATATAGGATCTGTTGGTTGTGCTATATTAAGTAAAAAATTGTTTTCTTTTTCATTTCTTCCAACAACAAGTTTTGCATTGTCGTTTATTCTAAAGTGCCTGCCAACTTTTAAAAGATTAACATCTGTTAAAGTAAAATTAGGTTTGTGTTCTATTAAATCTTTCATTTTCTTTGCAAAAATTGGGTCTGTAAGTAAACATCCACCGGAAGGACAACCATATCCTTCTATTTTGTATTCTCTTGCTAAACTTAGCTGAATTTTTCTTGACCTTCCTACGATGTTTAAAAACTTATTTCTATCTACAACACCTTCAAGTTCAGGAATTGTTGGTTCTAAAACTTTAGCAGATAAGGGTCTTAGAACCAATCCTTCAACACCTGCTTCTTTCTCAATAAGTTTTAATGTATTTCTTCTTTGTGACATCGGCCTTTGGTTTAAAACCTCGCCTGTAACTAAAAAAGACGCACCAATTTCTTCCATAAAAACCTTTGCTTTTTTTAAAATCAAAATTCTACAATCAATACATGGATTTAAATTAGAGCCATAGCCAAACTTTGGATTTTTTACAATCTCGAAATACTCATCTGTTAAACTTTTTGTTTTTACTTTTATACCAAGCTGTTGTGCAACTTCTATTGTTGAAGCACCACAACCTTTTTTATCACAAGTGCAAAACGGTGTCACAAAATGTAATCCAATAACCTCAACTCCTTGCTCTAGTACAAGTTTTATCGCTAAGGTTGAATCTAACCCACCTGAAAATAATGCTACTGCTTTTCTGTTCATTGCTGTTTCTTCATCAACTCAAACATATTGTCTATACATTTTTTTGCTTTTAGTGCTATTTCTTTATCTAATACAATTTTTGGTTCTAACTCTTCTAAACTATACAAAATTTTTTCTAAAGTATTCTTTTTCATATTTGGACATAAAGCAAGTTGTGATGCAGGTATAAATTCTTGTTCAGGGGATAACTTTTTTAACCTATAACACATACCAACTTCTGTACCAATTATAAATGTCTTAACCTCAGGATGGTTTTTAACATACTTTATCATACCAGATGTACCGCAAACTTCATCAGCAAGTTCTTGTACTGCTAAACTACATTCTGGATGAACAACAACTTTTGCATCAGGATATTGTTTCTTTAGTTTTTTTATATCATCATCCAAAATTTTTAAATGTGTTGGGCAATACCCATCCCACAAGATTATCTCTTTATCTTTAACTTTCTTTTTTACAAAACTTCCTAAGTATTTATCTGGGACAAATATAACTTTTTCTGAAGGTATTTTTGAAACAATCTCTACAGCATTTGCTGATGTACAACAATAATCTATCTCTGATTTTACTTCTGCTGATGTGTTTATATAACCAACTATAGGTACTGCTGGATATTTTTTTCTTAATTCTAAAACATCTTTTTTTGTAATCATATCTGCTAAAGGACAACCAGATGTAATATCAGGCAAAAGTACTGTTTTGTTAGATAAAATATACGCTGTCTCAGCCATAAAATGGACACCACAAAAAACTATAACATCAGCATCTGTTTCTTTTGCTTTAATTGACAAATCTAATGAATCTCCTAAATAATCAGCAATATCTTGCACTTCTGGAAGTTGATAGTTGTGAACAAGAATTACTGCATTTCTTTCTTTTTTTAGTTTTATTATTTTTTCTATTATTTCGTTCATAGTCAATATTGGTAGCCGCAAAGCTTTAGCCTGCGTTAATATTACCGATGATAAACGCAACATAAAGGTTGCGGCTACCTTGTTTTATAAAAACTACCAAATTAATTCTAATACATATCCACTTATTACAGAAAAAATAATAATTGTTGTTAAATAAAAAATTAAAACTTTATTACCAAATTCTTTTCTTACAACAAGCAATGTTGCATAACTTGTAAGCGGACCTAAAATTAACAAAACTAAAGATGGTCCTATTGACAACCCTTGTTGATTCAACGCATAAACCAATGGAACAGATGCAGTTGAGCATATATACATCAAAACACCAAAAATTACTGAAAACAAATATCCATACACACCTGATAAATAATTCTCTACAAAAATTTTAAGTATATTTAAACTACTTATAAAACTTGCTAAAAATAAGCCGATTAAAATCTCTAACCCAATTTCTTTTGGTAAATAAACAAACGCATAATATACTGCTGACTTTACTTTTTCAAAAAATGTTTTTTTAGGCAAAAACTGTGTCAAAAAATCTATTCCAGTTTGATTGTTGACATTGTTTACCTTTTCTTCTTTTTTATCAAAAATGTTTCCTAAAATACCAATTATAAAACCTAAAATCAATACACTTACACAAAGATATATTGTAAAATAAACACCAAAAAATTTTAATGTCAAAAGAACAGCTGTTATAGAAGTAGCAGGTGTTGCAACTAAAAATGCTAAAACATTACCAAGTTTCACACCTTTTTGCCTAAACCCAATTGCCATAGGTAAACTTCCTATACAACATATCGGCAATATCATACCAATTAAAATTATACTTAACAATGTAAAAAAATTTTTTTTAACAAGATATTTTTTAACAATACTTTGTGGTATAAACTCATAAAATATACCACTCAACAAAAATCCTATAATTAATACAATAGCAACATCATTAATATAATGTTTTAAATGAGTTAAAAATTCTATTATAAAGTTCATTTTTTTCTCCTTACATAACCTTTTATAATACTACCTTCTTTTATGATTCCTAAAAACTCTTCTCCTGACGCGTTACACCATGCTGGAAAATCTTTCTCAAATCCAGGATCGTCTGCTATAACTTCAAGAATTTCGCCTGGATTCATTGATTCAAGTTCTATCTTTGTCCTTACCACAGGCATTGGACAAAAAAGGCCAATACAATCTATTGTTTTGTTTGGTTTTATTTTTTCTTCTTTATTCATATGTGCTTAACATCCTTTCATGTTTTTTACATAGTGGCAGTTTGTTAAATTTAATTTTCTTAATCTGTTCAAAAACCTCGTCAAAAAAATGGTTATCGTAACATAAACAATTTTTATAACTACAAAATATTTCATTGTAAAAGCTATACATAAAACACTGTAGTATATATTTCAACAAAAATTTTTCTAAATTTTCCCCAACTTTGATTTTTCTATCATCTTGTGTAATTTGACCTAAAAATTTTTTTAAGTATTCCTGTTTAGGCAAAGCTAATGCGTAATACAACCCTGTGATTGATATCACATTAGGATATCCTAAGAGTACAACTCTTGCGTGATATCTTTTATCTTCGTTATCAAATGTTGCAATTATTCTATTTGTAAAAACTATATGGCATTCTTTCAGTTTATATTTTATCAGTTCTTTATATATTTCTTGTAATTTAAAAGCATCATAAAGTTGAGTGTTCTTTGTGTTATGCAACAAAAAATTTTTTTCAAAATCTAATTCTTGTTCAAAGATAAAATCTGGTTGGTTTTCAGAATACAAGTTTGAAATTTTTGCTAAAACAAATTTTTGTATATAATTTTTTAAATTTTTTTTATCAATAAGAGATCTCCTTATTATTTCAACTTCGTTTTTTTTAAAAAATCTTTTAATTTTTTCTAAAATTTTGACAATTTTTGTTCTACAAACAACAGTTTCGTTCGGATAGAAAAAAATTTTTTTCATCAACTAAGATAAAATTTTTAACACAACTTCAGCAGCTTTTTTACCTGAAAGCAACATTGCACCAAATGTAGGACCCATCCTTGGCAAGCCAAAAACAGTGGATGTCGCCATACCACAAACTATTAAACCTGGGTAAACTTCAGAAGTATATTCTACAACTAAATCTTCAGATTCTTCTACCCACATAGCACCAAACCCTTTTGTTTTTACTAATCCTCTTTCTTCTAATTTTTTTACAACTTGTGCATCATGACCTGTTGCATCTATGACCACTTTTGCTTCAAGACCTACAGGGTCAACACATGTAATTTCTCTTGGTAAAGCATTTACAGGTGTCCAATTAACAACTACACCAGCAACTTTTTTTTCTCTTATTATTATATCATCAAAAACTGTCATGTTAGCAAATTTTACTCCTGCATCACACGCTGCTGCAATAAGTTTTGAACATGCATGTGGACCATCAGCTACATAAAGACCTTTTGTAGCTTTTTCATATGGGACTTTAAGTTCATCAAAAATTTTTTGGGCAGGTTCTCTTACTGTAACTTTGTTCATTAAATACCCACCAATCCAAAATCCTCCACCAAGATAGTTGTTTCTTTCAATTATTAAAACTTTAAGTTTTTTAGAAGCAAGTTCTTTCCCTGCCATAAGCCCTGAAGGACCTGCTCCAACAATTATAACATCACTTTCTGCATACAAAGAAAACTGTTTTATAAAACTTTCTGCAATAGCTTTTGTAACATCTTTTTCTGAAACTTTTGCAAAAATTTTGTTTTTCATTATACCCTCCAAACTAAATTAGTATTTTGCCACTGAAAACACTGATATCCCTGAATTTAGCCACGAATTCACACGAATAAATCCTGCAAAAAGTAGAGAATAGAAAGTAGAGAGTATATAAGGAGTAAGAAAAAAAATCAAAATTTTTGTTCTTCACTACCTCCCTACTTTACTCCTCCCTACTATCTACTCATAATCTATTTTTCATTCATCCCGCAACTTGCGGAATCAGTGGTTTTCATATTCTATTAAAAAATATTAATCTAAAATGTCGCCTTCTATCGGTTCTATTTCAACGCCAAGTTTTTTAAGATAATTTATTGCTTTATTTAAATTTTTTTCTTCACCTGTTAACTCAAGGACAAGTTCTCCAACTGTCTCTGTAACTTTTGCTCTCCTTATATTTGGAATGATGTTATATTTAATCGCCATTTTATATGTTATAGGTTGCTTTATCAAATGTTCTGGGAATATAAGTTTTACAACCTTTTTAACTTTTTTTATAGCCATTATCTACCTCCAATTAAAAAAATTTGTGTAATAAATTTCACCGCTACATAAATTATTTTATTCAGAACATTGAACACTGAACAATACTTATACTTATCTTTCACAAACATTTTGTCTTATTCCACAGAATAGTTCATAATCTATTAACTCTTTAATAGTTGGGTTATCTCCACACAATTCACAATTTTTATTTCTTCTAACATTAACTTTTCTAAAGCTCATCTCAAGCGCATTAAAAACTAAAAGTTTACCTGTCAGCAACTCCCCAATATTTAGTATATATTTTATCGCTTCTGTTGCCTGAAGAATACCTAACACACCAGCAACAACACCGAGTATCCCTGCTTCTTGACATGAAGGCACAGAACCAGGAGGTGGTGGAGAAGGAAATATACATCTATAACATGGTGTTTTATAAGGAATAATTGTTGTTATTTGACCATCAAATCTTAATATACCAGCATGTATTAAAGGCTTATTTGATAAAACACAAGCATCGTTCACCAAATATCTTGTTGGGAAGTTATCAGAACCATCAATTATTACATCATAATCTTTAATAATATCTAAAATATTTTTAGAAGTCAACCTTGTGTGATATGTTATAATTTTAACATCAGGATTTAAATTCTCGAGTGTCTCCTTAGCAGATTCTACTTTTGGTTTACCAACAGTTTTTATATTATGCAAAATTTGTCTTTGTAAATTATTAAGTTCAACTTTATCAGAATCTACAAGTCCTAATGTTCCTACACCTGCCGCAGCAAGATAATACGCAGCAGGAGAACCAAGCCCACCACAACCTATTATCAACACTTTAGAGTTTAGCAGCTTAATCTGTCCTTTACCACCAACTTCAGGTAAAATTATCTGACGGCTGTACCTTTCAATCTGTTGTTCTGATAGATTCATAGTACCTCCTAAAAGTGTTCAATGTTCAATGTTCAGTGTTCAATGTTCAACGATTTTATTAACGCACTTATCATCTGGGATAAACTGGCACATTTTTGATAATAGTTTTTATATTCATCCACCGAAATATATTTTAGTTTCAAAGAAATTTCTAATAATGCAACACATTCACAAATGGATCCACGAGCCATTCGTAGATATCGTCTAAACTCAGTCTTAGACGAACTACTACCTTCAGCAATATTAAGAGAAATAGAAATACTTGCTCTTCTTATTTGATTAACAATTCCATATAGTTCTTCTTTGGGAAACTTTTTTGTCAAAATATAAATGTCGGATACAAACTCTATAGCATTATTATAAACTTTAAGTTTCTGAAAATTGAACCGTTTTCCATTGAACGTTGAACATTTAACAAACTACCGCCTGCGATAGCTGGTATAATTGATACTTCATCACCATCTTTTAATGTTGTATTTATTCCGTCAAGAAATCTTATATCTTCTTCATTTACAAAAAAATTTATAAATCTTCTTAAATTACCATTTTCATCTAACAATCTTTCTTTTATACCAGGATATTCTTCTTCAAGTTTTTCAATTAACTCCCTAATATCCTGTGCTTTTTCTATTTCAACTTCTGATTTGTTTTTAGTTATACTTTGTAAAGGTGTAGGTATTCTTACTTTAATACTCATTATTTAAACCTCCTGTTGGTTTAGGTTCAAAGTTCAATGTTCAATGTTCAATGTTTAGCAAAAATTACATTGTTAAATTATAAATAATACGTTGAACGTTTAACATTCAACATTAAACATTTTTTATTGCTGATTCAAACGATTCTAAGTTCGGTTTAATTTTTATAGTTTCTTTTATAGAATTAATAACAGCTTCTTGTGTTTTCAACCCGTTACCTGTAATACAAAGTAAAATTTCTTCATCTTTAGGGATTATACCATTTTGTATTAACTTTTTTGCTACTGCAACAACTGTTCCACCAGCAGTTTCTGTGAATATCCCTTCTGTTGATGCTAAAAGTTTAATACCTTCTACAATCTCTTCATCTGAAGCAACTTCAGCATAACCATTTGTCTTTTTTACTACTTCTAAAGCATAAACACCATCAGCAGGATTACCTATAGCAATTGACTTTGCTATTGTGTTAGGTTTAACGGGACGAATTATATCACTATTTGCTTTAAAAGCGTTAACTATTGGAGAACAACCTTCTGCCTGTGCTATATAAAATTTTGTATCTAAATCTTCAATAAACCTAAGTTCATAAAATTCTTTAAAAGCTTTGTAAATTTTAGTTAACAAAGAACCTGATGCTACTGGTACAACTATATGTTTTGGTTTCTTCCAACCAAGTTGTTCAATAATTTCAAACCCATATGTTTTAGAACCTTCAGAATAATATGGTCTTAAATTAACATTTACAAAAGCCCAATTATATTTTGAAGCAATCTCTGCACATAATCTATTAACATCATCATAATTTCCTTCTATTGCCACAACATTTACATCATAAATTAAAGATGAAACAATTTTTGTTTTTTCTAAATTATAAGGTACAAATACAAAACAATCAAATCCACTATATCTTGAATGTGCTGCAACAGCATTTGCTAAGTTACCAGTTGATGCACAAGCAACTGTTTTAAATCCAAACTCTTTTGCTTTTGACAATGCTACTGCTACAACTCTGTCTTTGAAAGATAATGTTGGATGGTTAACAGAATCATCTTTAATATAAAGTTTCTTAACACCCAAAATTTTTGCTAAATTTTTTGCTTCATACAAAGGTGTAAATCCACTGTTTAACCCACAAATTGGTTCTTCCTCTACTGGCAAAAGTTCTTTATATCTCCAAAGTGTTTTTCTTCTTCTTTCTATTTTTTCTTTTGTTAATGATTGTTTTATTTTTTTATAATCATACACAACTTCTAATGGTCCAAAACAATACTCACATACATAAATTGGTTTCTTTGGATATTCTCTACCACATTCTTTACATTTTAATCCTAAAACAAAAGACATATTTTAACCTCCATCTACAATGTAAAATAATGATGTACACTAAAATATCTTTCGCCAGTGTCAGGGAAAATTGTTACAACTTTTTTTCCTTTACCTAACTCTTCAGCAATTTTTAATGCAGCATAACATGCTGCTCCTGAAGATATACCACAAAAAATACCTTCTTCTTTTGCTAACCTTTTTGACATTTCAAATGCTTCCTCGTCTTCTACTTGTATAATTCTATCTATAATTTTAGTATTAAGCACATCAGGTATAAATCCTGCACCAATACCTTGTATTTTATGAGGACCTGGTGTTCCACCAGACAAAACTGCTGAATTCTTTGGTTCTACTGCTACTATTAAAACATTTTTTAATTCTTTTTTAAAAACTTCACCACAGCCAGTAATTGTCCCACCAGTACCAACTCCTGCTACAAAAGCGTCAAACCCGTCTTTGAAACAATTTAAAATTTCTTTTGCAGTAGTCTGTGAATGTATCTTAGGATTTGCTTTGTTTTTAAACTGTTGTAACATAATAGCGTTTTTCGTCTTTTTAACAATTTCCTCTGCTTTTTTAACAGCACCTTGCATACCTTCAACTGCTGGTGTTAAAACAACCTCTGCACCAAAACTTTTTAAAATATAGATTCTTTCCAAACTCATTGATTCAGGCATTGTTAAAATACACCTGTAACCTTTAACAGCACATACAAGCGCAATACCAATCCCTGTATTTCCACTTGTTGGTTCAACAACTATACCACCTGGTTTTAACTTACCTTCTTTTTCCGCTTCTTCAATCATAGAAAGAGCAATCCTATCTTTCACACTTCCACCAGGAGAAAACATCTCAAGTTTTGCATATACTTCAGCCATGTTTGGTTTCACAACTTTGTTTAGTTTAACAATAGGCGTGTTGAAAAATAATTCTAAAACATTTTTTGCTATCTCTGTTCCTGATTTTTTTAATTTGTTATCAATTTTGTCCATATATAATTCCCCTTTTTGTTCAATGTTCAGTGTTCAATGTTCAATGAATTACAATTAAATCACATTTATTCACTTCCACCGCCCATAAAAAATACTAGTTCAATTTTGTCATTGTCTTTTAATTTTATTTTATCATAGTCCTCTCTTTTTATTATCTCTTCATTATACTCAACAGTCACTACTTCTTTTCTTATTTTTTTTATTTCTAATAGTTCTGATATAGTAACCTCTTTTTCAAACTCTTCTTGTTTACCATTAATAAACACTTTAATACTCATTGTTTTACTCCTAAATATGGTAATAACTATGTGAAGTTAAATACTTGTCAACAACATCTTTTATAGTAATTTTTTCTAAGATTGATTTTATCTTATTTTCAACTTCTACCCATATAGGATACAAAACACAACTTTGTATCTCAGAACAACTTTTTGTCTCTACACAACCTATTGGTGCTAATGTTCCTTCAAATGATAAAATAAAATCTTTCAAGTTAATCTCATCTGGATTCTTAACTAAAACAATACCACCATTTTTGCCACGATATGTATCAATATATCCCAAGGAATGAAGTTGTAAAACAAGTTGTTGTAAAAACTTAAACGGAATTTTTTGTTTTTTAGATATATCTTTAATTCTTAATTTTTTCTTACTTACTGCTAGTTCTAAAATAACCCTTAACGCATAATCTGTCTTTTTTGATATAATCATACAAACACCTCACTACAAAAAACTATTTTGTCTATCAATTTAGTAATTTTTATAAAATAATAATTTAAATGTCAATAGGTGAGATCAAATTTTTTTGTGCAGTTTCTTTTCTTCAAACCAAGAATATATTGTTGGCACAATAAACCATGTTATCATTTCTATTATCATGCCACCAAATGAAGGTATTGCCATTGGACGCATAACTTCTTTACCAGTACCGCCGAAGAGAAATATCGGAAGTAACGCAAGGATAGTTGTTATTGTTGTCATAAATGCGGGTCTTATTCTTGCTTTGCCTGCGTGTACTGTTGCTTCTATAATTTCTTGTTTTGTTTTTGGTTTTCTTTCAGCAAAAACTTGATCAAGGTAGGTGGTAATTAACACACCATCGTCAACTGCTATTCCAAAAAGTGCAATAAACCCAACCCAAACAGCTACACTGAAATTGTAACCATAAATAGCCAAAAGTAAAATTCCACCAGCAAGAGTTACAGGTATAGCAGTAAAAATTGTCAATGCTTTACGATGTGATTTTAAATTCATAAAAATTAACATATAGTTTATAAACAAACTTATTGGGACAAGGACAGAAAGTCTTTTTATTGCTCTAACTTGGTTCTCAAATTGTCCTGACCATTGTATAGAATACCCTGGTGGCAGTTTACCTGCCATCTTCTTTGCAACTAATTTAGACGCTTCTTCTACAAATCCAACCATATCTCTACCACGAACATTCATCAAAACATATGCACGTAACATAGCATTTTCTGAATTTATCATAGCAGGACCTTCAACAAGTTTTATTTCTGCAATTTGTCCTAAAGGAATATATGAACCTGTTGGTGTTGGAACAAGTATCCGACGAATTTTCTGGGGACTATCACGCAGTTCACGAAAATATCTTACTCTAACAGGATATCTTTCTCTACCTTCAAAAACTGTTGTTAAATTTTCTCCACCAATAGCCATCTCTATTACATCTTGAACATCTCTAATTGTAAGCCCATATCGTGCTATTTTTTCTCTATCAGGAATTATTTCTAAATATGGTTTACCAGTAATTTTCTCTGCATATAAATCCTCAACACCTTTAACATCTTTTACAATATTTTTAATTTCTTCAGCAATCTGTTCAAGTTTTTTAAGGTCATTACCAAATATTTTTACTCCAACAGGTGTCCTTATACCTGTTGAAAGCATATCTATACGATTGACAATCGGCTGTGTCCATATATTAGCAACACCAGGAAATTTTAATGCTGCATCCATCTCATGTATAAGTTTTTCTTTTGTCATACCTTTACGCCAGTATTTTTTAGGTTTAAGATTTATTATTGTTTCAAACATTTCTATTGGTGCAGGATCTGTTGCTGTCTCTGCTCTACCTATTTTACCTACAACAGAATCTACTTCTGGAAATGAACTTATTATTTTATTTTGTATTTTCATTATTCTTTGTGCTTCTGTTAAAGATACAGCAGGCGATACAACGGGCATAAAAAGTATTGAACCTTCATCAAATGGTGGCATAAATTCTCTGCCAATTCTTGGACCAATAAACAGAGAAATTATTAAAACAGCTGCTGGAATTGAAAGAAAAGTTTTTCTATGTGCAAGAATCCATCTTAAGATTTTCTCGTAATACTTTACTAAAAACTTGCTGAAAGGTGCTTCTTCAACAGGAATGAGTTTACCTCTCAATAAATAAAAACACAAAGTAGGTGTAAGAGTCAATGCAATAAAAACTGATGCAAGTAATACAAATGTTTTTGTATATGCAAGCGGTCTAAACAACTTTCCCTCTTGTGCTTCTAATGCAAAAACAGGTATAAAAGAAACAACCGTTGTCAAAATCGCAGTCATAACTGCAGAACCAACTTCTTTTGACGCTTCAAGTATAACTTCAAGTCGTGGACGCCTGCCACCATCTAAAACAAGATGGCGGTATGAATTTTCTGACATAACTATACCCATATCTACAAGTGTACCAATAGCAATCGCAATACCGGAAAGTGACATTATGTTTGAGTCAATTTTAAGATAATACATAACAATAAAAGAAATAAGTACTGCTAAAGGCAATGTGAAAGAAATAATTAAGCTTGTCCTAAAATGATTTATAAAAACGATCACAGTGAAAATTGTAATAATAATCTCTAAAATCAATGTATCTCTTAAAGTATTTATTGTTCTTTTAATAAGTTCTGTTCTATCATAGAAGGGAACAATTTTTACTCCTTTTGGCAACCCAAGTTCTATTTCTTTTATACGCTGTTTAACTCTTTTTATAACCTCAAGCGGATTTTCTTTGTATCTAACAATTACAACACCACCAACAACCTCTTTATCTGCTTTGTATAACACACCGCGTCTAAATTCAGGTCCTATCTGAACTTTAGCAATATTTTTTATAAAAACAGGTGTTCCGTTATATAAGCCAACTACTATGTTTTCTATATCTTCAACTTTTTTTATAAATCCCACACCACGAATTATAAACTCCATCCCACCTCTTTCAACAACTTTTGCACCAACATCTATGTTTGAGTTTCTGACAGCATTAAATACATCAGACAATTTCACACCATAGATTAAAAGTTTATTCGGGTCAATATCTATCTGGTATTGTTTAACAAATCCACCAACCGAGGCAACTTCTGCAACACCTTCAACTGAACTTAAGTGGTATCTTATGTACCAATCTTGTAATGACCTTAACTCCTGTAGATTATATCCTTCACCTTCAACCGTATACCAGAAAACCTGCCCAAGTCCCGTTGCATCTGGACCAAGCACAGGGACAACACCTTGTGGTAAAAACTCTTTTGCTTGTTGTAATTTCTCAAGAATTCTTTCTCTACTCCAATAAAAATCAACCCAATCATGAAATATAACATATATCATTGAGAAACCAAATGCTGATGATGCACGAATTGTTTTAACACCTGGAATACCGTATAACTTAGTAGTGAGTGGATAAGTAACCTGGTCTTCAATTGTCTGTGCATCTCTACCTGGCCAGTCAACAAAAATTATCTGCTGGTTTTCACCAATGTCAGGTATAGCATCAACAGGAACACGGTTTATTGCATAAATTCCCAATAGAATAACTATACCTGTAAAAACTAAAACTACAAATCTGTTTTTAAGACACCAATCAATAAGTTTGTTTATCATGAACTATAATCCTTACTACATTATTTTTAAACAAATTCTCCAACCACAATAACCACAGAACCTTTTATAGAAGAAATAAAGTTAACTATTTATTTTTTGGTACCAAATCCATACCACATTTTGGACACTTGCCAGGTTTATCAAACTCACCACCGCACATTGGACAAGTATAGATAATTTTTTCATTCTGTTCTTTTGTTTCTGTTTGTTCTGTTGATTTTACAGGTTTTTGTTTTAGTTTCTCTGGATTAACCTGTTCACTGCATTTTGGACAGATACTTATATATTTTTCTGGATTCTTAAGTATCGCTTTTTCACAAGAGCCACAGCATAGATAGTATGATTTTCCATTATAATCTACAACTTTTGTTTTCTTTGACACAACAAACTCTTTTTTCATCACAGGACAAAAAACTTTTTTACCAATTTCTTCATTTCTTGCACTACGAAGTTTTATCTCTTCTTTTTTAGGTTTTATAAGTTGTGATTTCTCAACTTGTGAACCACATTTTGGGCAAAAAGTTTTTGTTTCTTTTTTCTCTTCATGTTGATAAATCTCACAACTGCCATACATATTATCACCACAACAAATACTAAACAAACTTTTTACTGCAATTACAAAACTCAAAACAATTATAGATAACACTACTTTTGTCTTACATATTTTTTTCATATATACACCTCCATATTATTGAAGTTTCTGTTAACCCATTTTTAATGACACCAACGGATAATTTATCCCGCAGATAAGGTCGGTTTATCCCGCAATTTGTCGAGATCATCACCTCCTTTCTATCCGAAGATTTCGGTATCATTTTTAGTTAACAGTATCTTATTGAAATAAAAATTTTTTTATAATATAATAATTATATGAATCATATGAAAAAAATTCGTTTGAGCCAACATGCTAAACAACAATGTGTTTATAGAGGAACTAATGAAGACGAAATTTGCGAAACAATCCGGACTTCTAAATGGATAATAGGGGAACTTGGTCGTTATGAATGCAAAAAAGATTTTATTTTTAACAATGTGTGGAATGGTAAATTTTACAAAATAAAACAAGTCAGACCAATTTTTGTAGAAGAAGAAAACGAAATAGTTGTAATAACAGTATATGTTTACTATTTTTGAGAATAAAAAGGAGGAAATATAATGAAAATAACTTATGATTCTGAAGTAGATGTTCTCTATATACGTTTTATAGAAACTACTGTCACAACAAAACATATTGCAGAAGGAATTGCAGTTGATTACGATGCAGAGGGTAGAATTGCAGGAATAGAAATTCTTGATGCTGTTAAACGTTTTGGTGACAAACAACCTCTTAAACAAATTGTTCTTGAAGAAATTGGTCTTGTTCATATTTAAACTCAATGTTTGTGTTCAGCTTCTTTAGGTTTTTCCTTTATTTCTTCTGCTGCACCATATAATAAAGATTGACCACCAGTTAATGTTGACTGTGAATCAAGCATAAAATTACCATCTGTTACAACCATATCACCTTCTTTGAGACCTTCTACCACTTGTATAAACCCGTCTGCTTCAAAACCTGTTTTTACTTGTTGAATTTTATATCTTCCATTTCCTAAATCAAGATATGCAACTTTTCTTATCCCTGTATCTATCAATGCTGTTTCTGGAATAGCTAAGTGTTTACCTAAATTTATCTTTATTTCTAAATCAGCGTACATTTCAAGTTTAAGCTTACCTTCTTTATTTTCTATTTCTATCCTTGCTTTAGCTGAACGTGTTTGTGAATTTAAAACAGGTTCAATAAAACGAACAACTCCTATAAATTTTTCAGAAGGATACGCTGATACGGTAGCAACTACATTTTGTCCTGGTTTAACTAATGCTAAATCATATTCATATATTTCTGCATGAAGCCATACTTTCTTGCCTGGATAAATTAAATTTTTATCAGGTTCTCCTAATTGCTGTAGTTTTTCTATTTCATCATCATTATACCCAAGCAAATATAACCTTGTTTTTGCGGATTCTAATGTTGCTTTAACTCTTCTTATTTGTTCTTCATCAGTATCATTAATTTTTTGTAAATTATGAAAACTTGATAAATACTCTTGCTGTGCTAAATAAAGTTCGCTATCATAAGCAACTTTTGCAGGTATTCTAAGCGTTTTTACAAGATACATTCTTTTTACTGGCTGACTTTTAATACCAAGAAGTTCGATTGTTTTTTGGTCTATCACTATTTTGTCTTCTTCTCCTTTGTAAATAGGGATAAGTTCCATACTACATATTGGACATTTACCTGGTTTATCTGCACGAACCTGTGGATGCATTGAACAAGTCCAGTAGAGGATTTCGTGGTTTGTGGTTTGTTGTTCGTTATTCGTTAAACGCTGAACATTGAACATTGAACGAATATATTTCTCTGGTTCTTTAATAAATTCAGTATCACAGCCAGGACAACAAAAATAATATGTCTGTCCTTTATAATCAATCGCTTTTGTTTCTTTATCAACCTTGAATTTATTCTTTGTCACAGGACAGATAGCTTCAATACCAATTTCATCACTGTTAATAGAACGAATTTTATATTCTTCTTTTTTAACACATCCTAATATTAAAAATATTACTAATGTTAAAATAAAAATTACCTTTTTCATATCCCCTCCAAAAATTCAATTCATAAAATTCTAACAACCTATTACCTACAACCTATTTTTACTTCAAATCAGTACCTACAACTTGTTCCAACTCTGCTATAATAGTTTCTTTTTCTGTAATGAGTTTATAATAATTGATATTATGCTCAAGATATTTTCTTTGACTATCTAATAAATCTAAAAAATTATTTTTACCAACACGATAACCTGCCTCTGTAATTTCTAATGTTTGTTTCGCTAAAGGAAGAATTGTGGTTTCATAAGTCAGAACAGATTTTTTGATAGATTCGTATTTTGACCACAAGTTTTTAAGTTGTTTTAATGTATTAATTTTTGTTGCTTGTAGGTCCCATTCTGACATATCTTTTTCTTTTTTGCTCATCTCAACAGTTGAAGATTGTTTTTTGTAATATAAAGGTAGTGAAATTTGAGCCATAAATGTTCTGTTGAACATATTATTAATTTTTAATCCTGCCATTACATCAGGGTACCATTCTCTTTTAGATAAACTTAAAGCAGAAGTATTTCTTTGATACAAGTATTCTTTTGATTTAATCTCAGGATTATTTTTCAGTGCTATGTTTTTAATCTCTTCATATGTGTATTTTATTTCTTTCTGTTCAGGTTTTTCCGGCTTACCTAAAGGCGCCTCTGGTGGACGATTAAGTAATGCATTTAGTTCTGCTTGAGTAGATACTTTCTCTTGTTCAAACATAACTAACATATTATCCATTAAAGCAAGCTCTGTGTTTGCTTTAAGAACATCTGTCTGTGTTACTTTACCTATAGCATACTGTGTGTTAGCAATATTAAGAAACCTTTTCATCAGGTCTATATTTTCGTGATATATTTCAATAGTTTTATTTATCAGCCAATAGTTCCAGTAAGTTTTTTTTACCATAGCAACAACTTCTCTTATCTTTGAATTAAGTTCCTGTTCAGTTATTTTTGACTCATACTCTGCAACTTTACCTTTTAAGGAAAGTTTGCCAGGGAATGGCAACATTTGATATATAAAATACATCTGTTCACTACCATTAGTTTCAACCCCTAACTGCGGATATTCCCAAGTTTTTATCCCGACAAGTCGAGATTTGGTCGCTAAATATTTATTCTGTAACATTTTTATTTCTGGATTATTTTCTTTTGCCTCTTTTATCACGACATCAAGCGATATTTTTTCTTCTGCTTTACAAAAGTTGAATAGAAGTATTAAAATAATAATACAAGCGATAAAATATTTGTCATTCATAACGATTTTTTAACAACTACTTTGTAATAATTTTCAACTTTTTCAATTTTTAATATCTCGTGACCATCGTTTTGTAAACTTTTTGGTACATTTTTTATAGGTTCGCCATCGTCAAGATATATCTCAAGAATATCACCAACATTTAGTTCTTCTAACTTAAGTTTTGCTTTGACATAATTTATAGGGCATGGAGTACCACGTAAGTCGTAGGTAATAGGTGTTAGGTTTTGGGTTTTGGGTTGTAGGATTGAGGTTGTGGGTTGTAGGTTTTGGGTTATAGGGGTAGGACCAAACCTTATTGGGAAATTAAAATTGCTGTCCATTAAAGAATAAAGTTGTTTCATTTCAGTATATAGTTCTTCTGCATATTTGTATGCATCCTCTTTTTTAATCTCATTAGATTTTAGTTTTGTATAAATTTCTTTCACATTTATAAACTTGGGGTCTACTATACCACTAATAATAAATTTTTCTAAAAATTTTTCTATACACTCAATTTCATCTTTTGGGTCAACACCTTTTACTACAAGGAATGCTCTTGTTGAATAAACTATTGCATTTTTTATTTCGTCAATATCAAAGTCATTCTCTTTTGCTTTAACTAATGCTTGTTTTGCTGAATCTAAATCAGAATTAATCATATCTAAAACACCTGCTCCACATTCACCTTGCGATAAACCATCTAATGAAAACTCTTCCTCTTTACCAAAATCAATATAAAAACTTCTATCTTCTTCATAAGGTGGTACATAAGAATATTTTTTTATTAAATTATTCAATGTCAGATGTTCAATATTTAGTGAATTTTTTATTTCGTTTGACGTTGAACTTTGAATATTGGACGAATTTTGTAAAACTGAAGCAACCTCTAACAAAAATTTTGGTACATTTCTTGCTGGGATAATTCCTATCTCTTCTGCTAACTTTGTATTCTCAGCATTTACCTCGCCACCAAAATAAACTTTATAAAAAGGTACTGTTCTATTATAAACCTTTCTTGCTAACCCACTAAACGAAATTTTACCTATTGGATGTTGGCCACACGCGTTTGGACATCCATTTATGTTAATGTTTACACCTTTTGTTTTTATTACATCAGAATTTAGTTTCTTAAGTTCATCTATAATTTCTTTTGCCATATAAATAGCATTGCATATACCTAAATTACAAGTTGAAGCTGCTTTACAAGATACAATATCAATCAATGTTTCAGGATATAGAAAATCATCAAATATATTTTTTATTTTTTCGTAAACATAAAACATCTTGTTATACGGAATATTTGTGACGACAATATTTTGTCTTTGTGTAGTTCTAAAAATAACATTTGGGATTATATCCTCTAACTCTGACAATTTTATCAGTTGTTCAGATGTAATTTCACCAACAGGTATTCTTATTTGAGCATAGTAATATCCTTTTTGTTTCTGTGGAGCAGTGTTGTATTTTATAAACTCATTATATTGTTCTTCAACAGCACAACCTATTAAACTACTTTCTTCAAGTTCTTCTAATTTTGGTAGCCCGTTTGTTAATCTTAAATATATGTACTCTTCTTCTTTTAATCTCTTGTACTCGTTCTTATACAACTCTTTAAATTTATTCCAACCAATATCTTCAATTAAAAATCTTAACCTGTTGTGGTATCTATTTTTTCTATCTCCATATTTATTAAACACATTCATAATTGATTTTACAACATAACCAACATCATCTATTGAAACTTCTTCTTCTAAAACTTTTCCAACAGCGGGCCTTGCACCCATGCCACCACCTGCTATAACTTCAAAACCAGCATTTTTTGGTATAAACCCTACATCGTTTACACCTACAAAAGCACAATCTTTATCACAACCAGAAAACGCTATTTTTAATTTTCTTGGCAAGTTATATGATTCATCAAGAGATAATAAATACTCTGTTAATCCCCATACAATAGTATAAACTTCAATTTTTTCATATGGACATACCCCTGAAAGATAGCACGCAGTAATATTCCTAACAGTATTCCCACCACCACCACGAGGTGAGATATCAAAATCTTTTAAGTATTCTATAATCTTTATAGAATTTTCATATGGTACATTATGTATTTGTATATCCTGTCTTGTGGTTATATGTAATTTTCCATCAGCAAACTTTTCTGCTGCTTCACCAATAGTTTTTAATTGTTTCGCTGTTAAAATACCAGATGGAATTCTTAACCTTGACATTAAAATTTTACCACCACGTTGAGAATAAAATCCCCAAGGGACACGTATACCACGGAAAAAAGCATCTTTTAGTTCACCTTTTAAAAATTTTTCAAGATTTTCTTTATATTTTGGGATATCTTCTTTAACTTTTTGAGGCAATTTAAACATAGTTTTTTTACCTCACAAGTTTATTTTGAATTTCATCTTTTGAAACAAAAAAATAAGGTATAATTTTATTTTTCATATATAACTGTTTATAAGGATAAACAAATTTTCTATTAATAACTTCACCTGTTTCTGATGAAACACAAACAATATTCATAATTTTAAAACCTATTGTTCCTCCAAATAATATAAAAGATATAACAAATAAAATAAGACAAATAAGTACCAGACAAATCATAATTATTAATTTAAAAACATCATGAGAGATATCATTTTTGAATTTATAAATAAAATCTAAAAATCCTAAAGTAGCAAACGCAACTATTCCTGCATCAATTAACACTGCAAAAGACGTCTTCCATCTTGTATCCCAATGTGCTAAATATAACTTCCATAAAACTGGACTAGATTGTATTTTTCTAAACCATTCTTCATATTCTTTGTGTTTTGCTTCTTTTGTTTTTCTGTGTTTTAGTATTATATACAATACCAGTAACTCAGTAAAGATTATTGAACCAACTAAAATCAATATCCAATATTCTGTACCAAAAAGTTTCATAATAAAAACTACTTAGTAAAAATTAAATTTTGATAATAATTTTGTCTCACAATATCTTTCTAACAATTCTTACTGTTTTTGCAATATCCTCTTCACTATGTGATAACGACAAAAAACATGCTTCATATTGTGACGGTGGAAAATAAATTCCTTGTTTTAACAACCCATGAAAAAATTTTGCATAATGCTTTGGTGTTTCAAAAAAAATAGTAAACATTGATGCAATCTGAGATATTTTAACTTCTAACTTGGATTTTTTAAAAATTTCTGATATACTATCACATAAAAATTTTGTTTTACTTTCTAAACTTTTATAAATTTTTTCTTTGTTTCTTTTAAGTATTCTTAAAGTTGTAAGACCAGCAGTAACAGCAACAGGATTTCCTGATAAAGTCCCAGCTTGATAAACCTTGCCTATAGGAGAAAGATATTCCATAATTTCTTTTTTCCCACCAAAAGCTCCTATTGGAAACCCACCACCAAGTATTTTACCAAGACAGGTCAAATCTGCTCTTATACCAAACAATTCCTGTGCACCACCATATGCAAGACGAAAACCAGTGATAACTTCGTCAAATATCAAAATTATTTTATAATAATCACATATTTCACGAAGTTCTTTTAAAAAATTTTCTTTAGGTAAAACTACACCCATATTTGCAGCAACTGGTTCAACAATTATACATGCAATATCTTTATGATATTTCTTAACTACTTTTTCAACTGCATCTATATTATTATAAGGGACAACTATAGTATGTTTAACAAAATCCTTTGGTACTCCTAAACTCGTTGAACACTGAACATTGAACACTGAACTAAATGTCTTCATCCCAGACCCTGCCTTCACTAACAAATAATCTGCATGGCCATGATAACAACCATCAAATTTAATAATTTTATTTTTCCCTGTATATCCTCTTGCAAGACGTATCGCAGACATACATGCTTCTGTACCTGAATTGACTAAACGAACCATTTCTATTGAAGGGAACGCTTCACAAATTTCTTTTGCAAGTAGTATCTCTAACTCTGTTGGTGCACCATAACTTGTCCCATTTTCTACTGCTTTTTTAACAGTATCAACTACTTCATTATAAGCATGTCCAAGTATTAATGCTCCCCAAGACATACAATAATCAATATATTCTTTACCTAAAGTATCATAAATTTTTGATCCTTTAGCTTTTTTTATAAAAACAGGAACACCACCTACTGCATAAAAACTTCTCACAGGTGAATTAACACCACCGGGTATGTATTTTTTTGCTTCGTTAAACAATAGGTTGTAGGTTATGAGTTTTGGGTTATGGGTTTTGGGGTTCATTTTAATGCTTTGATTAAATTTCTTATCATTCTACTAATAAGTTCAACTTTTGATGATAATTTCTCATAAACATCTTTATAATATAATTTAATTCGAATGCTATGATCAGCTGTGTATTTACTTCTGCACAAGAACCTAATGAAATATATAAAAACTGGATATATTCTTTTCTATGACCTCGTGTTTTACCTTCTTTCTATGTTGCATGGTATTGATATAACAGCATGTTTCAATTGTTGTACTAAACCAAATTCTTCATTTTTCGGGAATTGTTTCGTAACTAAATAAATTTCTTTTACAAGTTCAATACTTAATTTCCAAACTTTCAAATCTTTATAACTTCCTATCATCGTTTTTCACCTAACCTAAAACCCACAACCTTATCACCTAAAACCTTTCTTTTACCCATTCTGCCACATCCTTTACCCAATAAGTTATTATTATATCTGCTCCTGCTCTTTTTATAGATGTTAAGATTTCTAAAACAACACTTTTTTCATCAAGCCAGTTTTTTTGTGCTGCTGCTTTAACCATTGAATACTCTCCACTAACATTATATGCTGCAATTGGCACATTGAACTTCTCTTTTATTGCGCGAATAACGTCTAAATACGAAAGTGCAGGTTTTACCATAACAATATCTGCCCCTTCGTTGATATCTGTTTCAATTTCTCTTAATGCTTCTTTAATATTACAATAATTCATCTGATAACTTTTTCTATCACCAAATTTTGGTGATGAATCAGCTGCTTCTCTAAACGGGCCATAAAAACTTGATGCGTACTTTGCAGAATAAGACATTATTGCTACATCTTTAAAACCATTTTTATCAAGAATTTTTCTTATTGCTTGCACTTGTCCATCCATCATTGCAGAAGGTGCAACAATATCAGCTCCTGCTCCAGCATGAGATAACGCAATTTTTGCTAAAACTTCTAAAGTAGCATCGTTGTCAATATAATTTTTTCTTGAAAAAGAAAGTAATCCACAATGGCCATGTGTAGTATAACTACATAAACATACATCAGTTATAACAACTATATCAGGTATTTCTTTTTTAATCGCTTTTATTGCTTTTTGAACAATGCCATCTTTACTATACGCATAACTACCAATTTCATCTTTTCTATTCGGCACACCAAAAAGTAAAACTGATAAAACACCAAGTTTATAAATTTCTTCAACTTCTTTTAAAAGTTGATCTATAGAATATCTAAAGATACCAGGCATTGAATTTATTTCTTGTTTAACATTTTTACCTTCAATAACAAAATATGGCATTACAAAGTCAGAAATTGATAGTTTTGTTTCAGAAAATAATTTCCTTAAGTTTTCGTTTTTCCTTAATCTTCGTAATCTGTATTCTGGAAACTTCATAAAATTTTTGCAAACTCCTCAATCATATTTTAACTTCGTTATTCGTGATTCGCAATTCGTTATTCGTTGAACATTGAACACTGAACGAATAACGTTGAACGAATTTTTGGCTAACTCAGATAATTTTGAACTTTCTTGCTTCATTTTCTGTAACCTTTCCTATGGTTCTTATCTTACAATATGGCTTACCATAACGATTTACAAAATTTCTTACTGTTGATGGACTTGAAAAATAAATTTCATCAATCCCACCATTTAATGAGAGGCTGGATAAATCTAAATCTGGTAAATTATCTGGTATAACATTTCTATATGCAACACAAGAATATACTTTGTATCCTAATTCAGCCAATCTTTTTGCAAGATTTTTATCTGCTATATCTGAACGAATTAAAAGAATACTGGTTTTGGGTTGTGGGTTTTGGGTTGTAGGTTTTGAGTTGTGGGTTTTGGTGAACAGTTTTTTGAATTCTTCTACTAAACCATCTGAACATTCATTTTTTGGAACTAAATCTGCAATAATACCATACTCTTTTAACTTGTTTGCTGTAGAAGAACCAATTGCTGCTATCTTGATACCATTTAGTTTCCGTGAATCATACCCAAGTTTTAACAATCTATCAAAAAAATAATAAACTCCAAACCTACTCGTAAAAACAAGCCAATCAATGGAATGGTTTTGAGTTATGAGTTCTGAGTTATGAGTTTTAATTTGAAAATTATTGGTAATACATAATTTTTTTATCCAATTGTCTAATTCAGTATAATCTTCTAACGGCTTAATTGCAATCATAGGAATATGAAAATATAAAGTATTTTCAAAAAATCTTTCTTCTGAGATACCTGTATAAAGAACTTTTTTTATTTTTTTAAACCAATTAAACTTTTTTTCTTTTTCAACAACATCACCTATTATAACTACAGCTGGAGCTGTGATATTTTCTTTTTTAACTTTTTCAACTATATTTTTTAGTTCACTTATAACAATTTTTTGATTTATTTTACTAACATTTGAGATAACAGCAGTTTTTGTATTTTTATCTTTACCATACTTAATTAAATTTTCTACAATACTTTCTAAATTTTCAACAGCCATGTATAAAACAATAGTATCTATTTGTGAAATTTTTTGCCAATCTACGAACTTATCTTTTTTGTTTTTATCTTCATGACCAGTAGTAATAACGACTGAAGAAGACATACCTCTTACAGTAAGCGGTATCCCACAATAACAACCAGCAGCAGTTGCTGCTGTCACACCAGGTACAATAATATAATCAACCTTATGTTTATTCAAATACTCAAGTTCTTCATTTAAGCGGCCAAAAATACTTGGATCGCCGTTTTTTAATCTTACTACTTTCTTACCTTCCTTGACTTTTTTAACTAATAATTCGTTAATTTTTTCTTGCCTTTTTGAAAAACCATCTGAATGTTTGTCTTTATATAAATCATCTGCACAGATAAGTTCAGCGGTTTTATTTGCATATTCTAAAACTCTCTTATCAACAAGATAATCATAAATTATAACATCTGCTTGTTTTAAAATTTTAAATCCTTTTAAAGTTATTAAATCTGGATCACCAGGCCCTGCTCCAACTATGTATAAATTATATTTTTTCATTTATTTAAAAACATCTACCTAATTTTTGTTTATTACAACTTGTCCTTTCTTGGCCACATTTATAGCAGATTTCATTTTCTAATGGTAAGCCGTTAAAAAAGCTTTTAAAATTATTCAAAGAAGTGAGTGCTATATTTTCTAATGCTTCTTTTGTAAAAAATGCTTGATGTGAAGTTATTAAAACATTAGGGAATGTAAGTAATCTTGCTAAAGTATCATCAGAAATACCTTTTGTAGAAAAATCTTCAAAAAAATACTCTTCTTCCTCTTCATAAACATCTAAACCAGCATAACCTATTTTGTTATTCTTAAGATACTTAATCAAACTTTTTGTATCAATTAATCCACCTCTACTTGTATTTATAATCATAACTCCTTTTTTCATTTTTTCAAAAGATTGTTCATTTAAAATATGATATGTATCTTTAGTTAAAGGACAATGCAATGTTATTATATCTGACTTTTCAAATATCTCATTTAAATCAGTGTATTTTATCCCTATACTATTAGAAAAATTATAATCAGGTTTGGGATCGTATGCTAAAACTTCCATCTCAAATCCTAATTTTAAAATTTTAGCCACAATTTTACCTATATTACCTGTACCAATGACTCCTGCTGTCTTTTTATATAAATCAAAACCTAAAAATCCTGTTATATCAAAATTTAACTCTTTGACTCTTATGTAAGCTTTATGGATCTTTCTATTTAATGCTAAAATTAACGCAACAGTATGTTCAGCTACTGCATGTGGAGAATAAATAGGTACTCTTAGTATGTGTATTTTATTTTCAAAAGCTCTTTTAAGATCAACATTATTATATCCTGCGCAACGTAATACAACAATATTTATATTATAAGATTTTAATTTATCTAAAACTTTAGAGTTTAATTCATCATGTACAAAACAACACACTCCATCATAACCATTTGCTAAAATAACTGTAGAACTGTCTAATCTAATATCTAAATAAGAAATATCAAAACCAAAGTTTTTATTAAATTCATTAAAAAATTCTATTTCATATTTTTTAGAACTAAAAAACAATAACTTTTTTTTCATATTTTTATTTTATTTCAAGTAAATTTCTTTAGCAATTCTTTTGCCTGTATCTGTCATAAAAACTTTATCAATTACCATTTTAAGTTTTTCTTTATTATTAATATCAACTTCATCTTTTAAATTAACAAGCCAGTCAGCATCCCATATGATTTTAAAATTCAAAGTGTTTACTTCACCAGGACTATGATGTGAAGCAATTATCTGACAAACTTCATCTATAACTTCTTTTTTAACACCAAGTTTTTGTAAAATTTCTTTTGCAACAGCAGGACCTTCTTTTTCTTGTAGTTGACCATCAGCAGAACCATATTTTCTTTCTGCTTCTTTTATCCCAATATCATGTAAAATTGCAGAAATAACAACGACATTTCTGTCTGCTTGAGGATTCTCTTCAAGAATTTTTTCTGCGTACATTAAAACTTTTCTCGCATGTTCTATTCTTTTTAAATCGTCTTTAAAATAATTTATCATCTCAAGTAAAACTTTTTCTTTCACATCCATCTTTTGCTGTTTCTCTATAATAAAATTTTTTATTTGATTATACTTTTCTTCTCCGATACACTCTTTCGCATAGATACACCAAGATACACATGAAGGTATATTTTCCCTAAAAACCTCTGTTTTACATTTAGGACATCTTACTTTTACTTCGTCAGAAAATATCTCTATTTCATAACCACAATTGCTACATTTTATTATTTCTACTTTCAAATTTCTTAATTCTGTCCCTGGACATTTTTTATCCATATTTTTATACCTCTTCTATAATTTCAAATCCTTTATTTTTAAGAATATCAATTACTTCTTTAATATCTTTCCCTTGTTTTTTACAGCCCTCTTTCAAAGTTGTGATTCTCCCTAAAGTATTCCTTACCATCGGATTTTTAACACCCAAGAATCCAATCTCTGCAAGAATATCTATAAGTTCAGGATACTCTTGTGTAAGTTCGTATACTGTTTTGTTTATATCAATTCTTTTCATCTAACAATCTTCTTTCTCCTTCTAAAGTTTTAATTTTGGTAATATCCTGAGTAACTTCTAAAGTTCCTAAATACTCATTAAATTTGTTTCTCACAGCAAAATATCTAATGTAAACAAACCTCCCTTTATAATTTATCCAGAATTCTGCAACATCTCTTTTACCAGATTTAAAATTATTAATTATTTGTTCTACTTTATCAACACTTTGTGGTGGATGACAATTCCTTACATTTCTTCCTAAAACAGCTTTCGGTCTTAAAAAAACTCTATCTTTACCTTCTGAAAAATATACAACTTCGTCGTTTTTGTTAATAAATGTTATATCAACTGGTAATGTGTTTAAAATACACAACAATTCATCTAAGGTTAACTTGCCAGAAGGGAATTTAATTACTCCGTCTTCATAAGAACAAGTTTCAACTACACTTTTTTTAAACTCTTCAATCATTTCATCAACTTTTTTCGGTACATCAATAAAACAATAACCAACATCATTGCTTTGTTTAAGTATCTCAAGCCAATCTTCAACTGATAATTTCTCTAAAGATGTTGGGAATAGGATATTTTCTTCTTTAAAAATCATACTTTCTATCTCCTCAATTAATGGATTTAAAATTTCTGTTTTATATTTTACAAGTTCTAATTCATCAATTTTTAATATTGCATTTTTTAACATTTCTCTTATATTATTATGTTTACCCCACATTACTTTTGACGGGCCATAAAACCCAGCTTTTTCTAAGAAAGGAAACAATAACTGTTCTTTTCTAACATAGTGTTTTTCAATATCTTTCAGTTTTAAGAGCATTGACTTTATTTTTTCTTTATCATCAACAATTTTTAACTCAGTTAAAATTTTTTCAATTTCTCTATTTTCAAGTTTAAACAAATTTACAGGATGTACTTCTGAAAGAGATTCTATATTTTGTTTCAAAACTTCATTAAAAAGTAAAGCATGGACATTACAAAATTGTTTTATCTCATCTACTGTAACTCCTTCTTGTATCAAAGATTGCTCAATCTCTGCGATTTCATAAGAAGTTAATGAGCCGACTTCTTTTATTAACATTTCTTTTGCTTCTTCATAAGACAACCCTTGGTGTAGTTTTTTAATGATTTTTTTTACAACTTCTTTTTTTCTATCATTTTTTATTATCTCAGCCATTCTATTCCTCCTTTTTTAAGTGGGTAATGTACATAATTTTGTAGAAAAATTTTTATACAATGAGCCAGAATTCAGTTTATTATATAAATTTTCTGCTTCTATTTCTATCATAGCTTCTGCTTTTTCTTTTTCTAAAATCCTATTGTTATAATTGTTGTCTATTATCTGCTTAATTTTATCCAAATCGTATAACAAAACATTATCAATTTCATCAACTTCAGGCTCAATATTTCTTGGTACTGATAAGTCAATAAACAAAATTTCTTTTCTAACAATATTTTTTTGAAAAAATTTTTCTAAAAAATCTTTTTTTATTATTACATGCGGGCTTGAGGTTGCTGTAATAACTACATCGCTTTTGATAACTATATTTTCTAAATTATTTTCTAATCTAATAGCATACCCGTTGAATTTTTTTGCTAATTGGACTGCTTTATCATAATGTTTATTTGATACAAACAAAATTTTCATTTTTTTGTCAAAGAAGTATCTTGATACAAGTTCAGCTACATTACCTGTCCCTATAATTGCAACAATTTTGTTTTCTAAGTTATTTAAGAACTTTTCAATCAAACTCAATGTTATACTACCAAAAGAAATATTACCTTTTGAAATATTAGTTTGTGTTTTAACTTTTTTTGCAACACGAATTGCTTTCTGGAAAATAGTATTTAAATAATAACCAGTTGCATTACACTCTTTTGCAAAAAAATATGCTTCTTTAACCTGATGCAGTATCTCATTTTCTCCTAAAATCTGTGATTCAAGTCCACAAGATACTCTAAATAAATGTTTTATAGTTTGTTCATCTTTGAATAGATAAAAATATCTTATGGCTTCCTCAATAATTTTTAACTTTTTTGAAACAAAATCTATAAAGTTTTCAACATCGTATGAAATAGCATATATCTCTGTTCTATTACAAGTTGATAAAACTACCGCTTCTTTTGCAATTGAAAATTCTATAAGTTCTAAAATCAACTCTTTTTTCTTTGAAGTAGTTAATGCATATCTCTCTCTTATAGACAAATCTGCTGTTTTATGAGATATACCAAAACATAAAATATTCATAAGTTAAACTTTTTTAGTCAATTCTTCTATATTTTGTTTTATTTGGTTTAATACTTCTCTAAAAACCTCTATTGGTTTATCTTTGGGATCTTGTATAGACCAATCAATTTTTTCTTTTGCGGGATAGAATGGGCATACATCACCACAACCCATTGTTACAACATAATCAAATTCTATATTCTGCTCTAAATCTTGAAACCCTTTGCTTTTAAGTTTTGTAATATCAGCACCTATTTCTTTTAAAACTTCTAAAGCTAATGGGTTTACAATACCTTTTGGTTTAGAACCTGCAGAATATGCTAAAAACTTTCTAAAATAAAAAGTATTAGTCAACGCTTCTGCAATTTGGCTCCTACAAGAATTTTCTACACAAACATAAAGTATATTTTTTCTTATTTTAACTTCAATTTCACTGATTTTTTCTTCTATTATTCTAAAAGCGCGCATTGTCGGATTTTCTTTATTCTGTAGAGAAACAATTATATATGCAACTTCTTGATAATACGCCATAGAAACATCTCTTTTTGACGGATATGCTTCGGTGTTCGTATGTGAATGGAATATAGCAACCATTTGTTGATTTTTATTCCTTATATCTTTTAAAACTTTTAATTGTTCCTTTGGGTCCACAAAATAACAAATTTCTGGTTGTTCTGAAACATTCTGCATCAAATAAACATCTTCAACTAAAAATTCTTTCTCATCTATAATTTTACCAGACAAAATACCACATGACTCTTTAGGATATTCTTTTTTTGTATGTTCTATAATTGTTTTATACTGTTGTTTTGTTAAGTATATCATATTTGTTCAATGTTCAGCGTTGAAATTTATTTAAACTTAGTAGCCGCAGGCTTTAGCCTGCGCAATATTTATTCAAATAATCGCAACCTAAAGGTTGCGGCTACAAAATTTATATAACACCAAAAATATAATGTACTAAATATGAAAGTATAAAACTCAACAATGGGCATAGAAACCATACATAAAATATTCTTTTCACAACAGATTTTTTAAATGTATAAAAAAAACCATCTTTTACCACACTTATTGCTAAAACAGAAAAAGTTGTAATCTGAACATATGGCGTAGGTAAACCTAAAATAGAAGCTAAAACAACAAAACTTGCTGTTATAAAAGAAATTATAAAAGCAGAAATTTCTCCTATAGGTATTATCTCTTTTGATACAGAATTTATAACTTTTTTACCAAAAAATAAACTTCCTAACCCAAAAAATAATCCTACTATAAAAAGAAGAAGTTTGGTATCAAATTTAAACATTAACAAAATCGGTGCGACAACATTTGCAACATTATTTGTACCTACAGCAAATGATGAATAAAAATCAGTATATAGTATAAATCTTCTAATTTTATTTTTATGAACAAAAGATTTTTCATACAACCTAAAATTGTTTGGCCCTGGTGGATAAAAAAATTTTTTCATTATGAAATATGTAATAAAAAAAGCGAGAACACAAAAAAGTATAGCAAAAAACAAAATTTTTAATAACACAACTATGTTCACACTTTTGCTGTAATAATAAGCAGCGCCTGAAAAAGCTCCAACTGTTACAAAACTTGTAGATTGTGGAATTTTTAAAATATTTGCTAAAAACATAACAAAACCAGACACCAAAATAATTATTAATCCAGAATTTGCTGAATATGAAGATGACAATTTTGTTGTTAATGTTTCTACAACTCTACCACCAACTAATAATGCACCTAATATAACAAAAATTGTATAAAAAAAAGATGCTGTATTTCTTTTTATAATTCCACTTCCATAGGAAGGTGTAAACGATATTGCAAACCCTGAAACTCCCATGTTAATTGCTATAAATACTGATGCTAAATATAAAATATTTTCTATCATATCTTATAATCCGTAAATTTAGTTTTAGAATACTTTATAAGAATATCAGCAATTTCTGGCCTTGTGAACTCAGGCGGTAAAATTTTTTGTTCAGCAAGCATCTGCCGAACTTTTGTCCCACTTAAAGAAATCCTGTCTTGTTCATTATGAGGACAGGTTTTATCAGTAGCCATTGATTCACATTTCATACAATAAAATGCATTTTCAAAAAATAAAGGTGTTATCTCAAGTTCTTCAGGTTTAAATTCTGTAAAAATTTTTTGTGCATCATAAGGACCATAATAATTTCCAACACCAGCATGGTCTCTACCTATGATAATGTGAGTACAACCATAATTTTTTCTTACTATTGCATGTAGTATAGCTTCTCTTGGACCACCATATCTCATATAAGCAGGATTTACAGATAAAACAACTCTATCTTTTGGGAAATACTTCTCTATTAACACTTCATAACATTTCATTCTTACTTCAGCTGGAATATCATCTTGTTTTGTTTTACCTACAATAGGATGTAAGAATAAACCATCAACTATCTCTAATGCACATTTTAATATATATTCATGTGCTCTATGTATAGGATTTCTTGTTTGGAATGCAACAATTTTTGTCCATCCTTTTTTTTCAAAAATTTCTCTTGTTTGTTTCGGTGATAACCTATATTCTAAAAAATCTTTATGTTTTGGCAAAGATATTAATTTGATCTTCCCTGCAATGTAAAACTCTCCTTGAGAGAAAACTTTTGAAACAGCAGGATGTTTTTCATCATCTGTTTTATAAACTGACATAACTTCTTTTCTTTTATCATACTCATATTTTTCTTCTATTTCTATAATACCTAAGAAATTGTTTTCATGGTCACACAATACAACTTCATCTCCTTCTTTTATATTATCTTCTTTTTTTATATCAAGAGTTATTGGCATACTCCAAACTATACCGTTACTTAATCTCATATTTTCTAAAACGCTATTGTAATCCTTGCTGTTCATAAAACCTTCAAGTGGAGAAAACGCACCTGTTGCAATCATCTCTAAGTCAGAAAGATGATATTCGTTTAATATAATTTTTGGCAAAAACTTCTGTTTTTCAAGAATATATTTTTTCTCCTCTTCATTATCTATAACTCTGTTTATTAACCTACCACCATGCGGATTTATCATGTCCTTCCCTCCGTAATTACAAATATTTCTTTTCCAATTTATGGACTAAATTATGAAATTCTTCGTGATTCCATTCTCCAATTTCTTCTTTTTCAAACTGTTCAAACTCTTCAACTAATTTTTTTGTTCCCTCTCTTGTATATGCATATAAGCCATCATATAAAGTTTTATAACCTTATGCTCCTCTTTTAGTATTCCTGTTGGTCTAATTTTAGTTTACCTCATAATTTAGTTTTAAATTTTATAATTAGCAAACTTTACAACCATATACCTAATATCATCTGCATCTGTAAATCATCTGTTTTATTGTTCAACTTAAACAAAGTTCCTATTGCTGACCATATCTTTTTGCCTTTTAAAGAAATAGTCGGGCCAAATGCATGTTTATCATCTTTTAAGTCACCTTTAGATTCTATCCCAACTCTAAACAAGTCGTTATTAAATACACTATAACTTATACCACAAGCATATTCTACTTTCCAATCTTTTTCTTTAGTACCTGATTTATAATACTCTTCTGGAATAATGTTTAAGGCAACATTTAATCTTCCAATATCTTTTGCAAGAATTAGTTTTGTCTCCCATTTATCAGGATAACTCCTATCTGTTTGAATTTTATATTCAACATACAACAATGGATCAATAAAAAATTTTCCTTTCTCAAGAAGTTTATACCTTGTTCTTAACTTAACTTCGTCAAATTTTGTCTTGCCATCAGTAGCTTTATAACTTTCTACAAAATAAATAGAAAAATCCCAACGTTTCGTAAGACCTGTCTCTATCTCAAGTTGTCTTTTCCATTTCGCAGTGTCAGGTTTTGACAAATCTGCCTGAGATAAATTAGTGTAAAGTTCCAACTCTGTCTCACCAGCTAGCATAGTTATAAATTGATATGTCCACGCATAGTATCTGAAATCAGCAAAAGATTTTACAGCAAAAGTTGTTATACAAATTATTGAAAATAGTTTAAATATATTTTTCATAAATTTAATGCCTCCTTTCTATCTTTTATGTAGTCCGCATTCTTTTTTATCTGGATCTTCCCACCACCATCTCCCTGCACGGATATCTTCTATCTTTTTTACTGCTCTTGTACACGGAGCACATCCTATTGACGGATACCCTTTATCATGCAAAGTGTTATACGGAACATTGTTTTGTTTTATATACTGCCAGACCTGTTGTTCAGTCCAATCTGCTAAAGGGTTAAGTTTTACAATTGTTTTCTTTTCACCATTTATTACTCTTTCTTCATACTCAACTTTTTTAATTTCAACACGTGTAACAGACTGTTCTCTTCTTAAACCACAGATCCATGCGTCTAAGTTCAGTTCTTTAAACGCTCTGTTTAACGGCTCAACTTTTCTTATTTTACAACAGAGTTGTCTAAGCTCTATACTTTTATAAAACAAATTAAATCCATACTTCTCTACCATCTCCTCAACTGCTTTAGTATCTGGAAAAAAAACTTTTATCTCAATATTATATTTTTCTTTTATCCTATCCATAACATCATAAGTTTCTTGAGGAAGCCGTCCTGTGTCAAGTGTAAATATCAGTGGACTATGGACTTTGGACTGTTGACTAATTTTCACAAGCATATCAATCAAAACTACATCTTCAGCACCAAAACTTGACGCTAAAGCAATTCTGTGTTTAAATTTTTCTAATCCCCATTTTATAACTTCTTCTGCAGTTTTATTCTCTAAATCTTCCATAGTTGTACCTCCTATAAATGTTCAGTGTTCAGTGTTCAATGTTTAAAAAATCGTAATTTGCACCTCACAATACGCAATTTAATACACCAATCACCCAAACCTACAACCTATAACATATAACCTATCATACAGCTACCACTTCTTTAACTTCAGGTACTTCTTTTTTGATTCTTTGCTCAACACCTGCTTTTAATGTCATCATACTCATTGGGCAACCGCCACATACTCCTAATAACCTTACTTTTACAATACCTGTTTTCTCGTCAACATCTACAAGTTCTATATCACCACCATCTGCTTGTAAATAAGGCCTAATTTTTTCTATCACTTCTTTTATTTTTTCTTTCATAGACAAACCCCCTTATTTTAATTTGGCAATAAGATTTAATTTTAAGAAAGGAGCTACTGCTATCAATGCAGCATCTTCTTTACTACCTGCACCAATTACAAATTCTAAATTTCCACCTAAAGAGATATTATCAGTTATAAAAACATTCGCTTGTAATCCTCCACCTGAGTGGAACCATCCCCCTTGCGGAATAACAAAACCACCACCTCCTCTAAGTATAAGTGATATGCTGTAATTTTCTCTATATATACCAGGACAAAAACCAAAATCTAATGCTATTGGATAATAATTATCCTCCTGCATAGTATCTTTTTCTTCATATTGAACAAAAGAAGGTTGAAGTCCAACATAAAAGTTTGCAAAAGGATATTTTTTGTTAGGCAACTTTAACCAAAACTTGTTGAATCCAAAAACACCACCACTTACAGCTTTGCTACTACTTTCTTCAGAATTAGCAAAATATGCAGAAATACCAAAATGTGAATTAAACGAACTAAGTTTCTTCTGGTATGATACATCGTACAACAAAGTTCCTTCAGAATTTGTAATTCCAAGATAAATTAAATCATTTTTATCAATCACACTTTGTGGTGCAGATGGTAAAAACACAGGTCTCACTTTAATAGCACAACTAGAAATTAATAAGGAGAATGTTATTACAATCAAAATGTTAACTTTCATTTTTTATAACACCTCCTTTAGCTTTAGTCATTTTAAATAACAAATCCCGACGGGTAGTTAAAAAACTCACCTCCTTTCCACCCGAAGATTCCGGGATTTTTTGTCATTGACTAAATCTTTTTCTTTTGTTAAAATTTTTACCTTTCTACTTAAAACACAACCTTTTTGCAAAACTTTGCATTCTTTATTTAACAACAAACAAAATACTATATTGTTTTTATATTGTTGATATCTACAATCCCAACTCATGGTATAATTTATATAAATAAAGTTATTTTAGAATCTTTTGCTTGTTGCAAGAAATACGCAGCACCAACAATATCTTTAACTTCATCTATAAGGTCTTCTTTTTTTATACCCATAAACGAGCAAGTTGTTGAACATGCGTAAAAATTTACTCCTAAAGATTTTGCTAACTCAAAAAGTTCAGAAACAGATGGTGTCTTTGTTTGTTTCATTAAAAATTTCATAGCTTTAGGTCCTATACCCAACATTTGAAACATTGTCAAAGGAAGTTTTTCTTTGTTTGAAGGTAGTAAAAGTGAAAAAATTTTTTGTAAAAAATTTTTGTTTTTAAAACTTTTCTTTTTTCTTACAAAACTTAGACCCCAAAATGTGAAGAACACATTTACCTCCATGTTCATAGAAGCAGCTGTTGTTGCTAAAAAAAGCATTGCTAAAGCTTTATCTAATGTACCACTAAAAAATATAATATTAAATTTTTCTTTCATGTATTTATATCCCTCCAAAATTTAATTTTTGTAATTCAATGTTTTGCCACTGAAAACACTGAAAAATTAATTAAGGACTTATTCACTTATTTAATTCAGTGGCTTATCATTATTTTTCTAAAATTTCTCCTTTTATAGACACCACAACTTCACAATAAGGTATTTTTTTCTTACTATTTTTTATAGCTTCTTTAACTATATGTTGCAAACCAAAACAACAAGGTACCTCCATATTAACAACAGTAATACTTTTTATTTTTGAGTTCTTAAAAAGTTCAGTAAGTTTTTCTTTATAAAATTCAGCATCGTCTAATTTAGGGCATCCTATTATCAAAGATTTTCCTTTTAAAAACTCACTATGAAAATTTGCAAAAGCAAATGGAACACAATCCGCTGCAATCAATAAATCGGCATTTTGAAAATATGGAGCTTGCGGATTAACTAGCATAAGTTGTATTGGCCATTGACGTAATTCAGATTTAATATTTGAGACACTTTCTTTTTCAACTTCTTCTTTTTGTTCATTTTTAGATTCTCCCCAAGAAACAATTCTTGAACCAGGACAACCAGACACAAAATTCATCTGATGCTCAGAATGGCTATGTTCTAAATGTTGTTCTTGATGTTCTTTCATATGCTGTATATGTTTTTCAAGCATATCAGGTGCAACCTTTTTTATTCTTTCAATTGTTGCTTCATCATCGTAAGGTTCTGCTTCTCTTTCTTCTATAGTCAAAGCACCTGTTGGACAATTACCTAAACATGCTCCTAAACCATCACAATACAGTTCTTTAACCAATCTTGCTTTAGGGCCTTTTGGAGTATCAACTATTTGTAACGCCATCTCAGGACATGCTGGAATACATAACCCACAACCGTTACACAAATCTTCATCTATTTTTATTATTTTTCTTTTTACTTTTTTCTTCATACATTTCCTCCTCAAAAGGAAATTCCTAAAGATGTATAATAAGTTGGTATAAAATCTTTATCAGTCATTATGTATAAAAATCCTATCTCAGGTATAAATTTCAGTTTATTCCCAATTAAAAATCCTACACTTATCCCAGGACTTATCATTGCATGCTTATTTTCTTGCTCCCAGAAACCAATCGGACCATATACTATAACTCTACTTACAAAATAAAACCTCTCTGTCCCAACAACTATAGAAGGATAAAAAGATATAATAAAAGGATATCCATAAGATATTCCTAAAACACCAGATAAATAGAAAGGATCTTCTAATACTTGATATTTACCATCAATATATAATCCTAACCAACATCCACCTTCACAACTATCGCTTGAACCATTCTCTTTCAAAAATTCAAAATCTTTCGGTGGTTTACCAAAAATTCTAAAACCAATATCCGTATTATCTCCAATCCCGACTCTCATATTACCAAATAATTCATATAAACTAAAACTATTTTCATTGTAAACTAAACTTGTACCCAAACTAAATTCTGTTTTACCTTTTTCAAGAACTTTTGGCGACTGAAAAAAAGCCACTGAATAACAACCTATTAAAGAAAAACATGCAAATATGATTATTAAATTATTGCAAAAAATTTTTTTCATATATGTTCAATGTTTATTTTGAATTTAACCTAGAAAAAATTTGTTCAATTTCATAATCATCTTCTCTTGCTTCAATTGCTAAACAACCTTGTAATGGATGCGGTTGAACAATATCAAAAGGTATGATTTGAGAAATCCTGTTTTCTAATCTCAATCTTATCAAAGCACAAGCTGCAACTATTATAGCATCATATTCACATTTGTCTAGTTTTTCTAATCTTTCATCAATGTTACCTCTTATGTCTTTAATTATTAAATCATCTCTATATTTCCTTAATGCTTCTTTTCTTCTTATACTTGAAGCACCTACTTTAGCACCTTTTGGTAATTTATCTAAACTACCAAATTTTTTAAGTTCTTCTCTTACAACTAAGGCATCAAATGGATTTAAAGATTTTGTTATTGCAACAATTTTTAAACCTTTTGGTATAATATCAGGCAAATCTTTAGCACTGTGCACTGCTACATCTATCTCATTATTTAAAAGTGCTTTTTCTATTGTGTCAGTAAAAAAATCGCTTCCTTCAATCTCTGAGATAGAAGTTTCTTTGTCTATATCACCAGTTGTCTTATAAGTCTTAATTTCAAAAGTATAACTAACTTTTGTTAAACTTCTTAGTTTCTCTATAACTTCTTCAACTTGTTTCAAAGATAACTTTGATGGTCTTGCTCCAATTTTTATAATTTTCATATTTTTCTTTAAAACACTATAAAATCTATCAACTTAGTATATTTTTATAAAACTAAAAAAAAATTTGTCAAGAGTTGATGAAAAAATTTTATAAATTAAAAGTTAAGAAAAGATTAATTGAGAATGTTTTCATTAGAAAGTCAATTTGAATTATCAACCTTTTATATTACAAAAAATTTTTCTTTATCAACAAAAATTCTAAACCATAGTTCTAAGATTATAAGAGCAAAAATTCTGTACCCATGGTCTTCTTTACCTGAAAAATGTTTCTCAAGCAAAATTTTTATATTTTTATGACTAAACAAATTGCGAGAAATAAATTTTTCAGAATAAAGTATTTCTTTAACAAAATCTTTAAGATCATATCTTAACCATTTCCCAACTGGTAAGCCAAACCCTTGTTTATGCCTTTTTATAATCTCTTTTGGTAAAAAATCTTTAAATGTTTCTTTTAAAATATATTTTGTTTTAAATCCATAACCTAACTTCCATGAGGATGGTATAGATGCAGTAAATTCTAAAAGCTTGTGATCTAAAAATGGTGACCGTGCTTCAAGCGAGTTTGCCATTGATGCTATATCCATCTTAACAAGTAAATCCTCAGGAAGATATGTATTTATATCTGTATAAGAGATCCGGTCAATTGTATCATATGCTTTCGCTGAATAATAAGCGTTTACTAAATAGTCATAAACATTTTGTTTAACAATTGATTTCATAAAATCAGAGTATATAAAATTTTTTAATTCGTTTGTAAAAAAACAATGCCAGAGGACTTGTCTTACAGGAGTGGGGCTGCCTAAAGCAGTAAAAAATCGTCTAAAATATCTCAATTTATTTTTTGCAGAAGTTGTTTCAATCAAAGGTATAAGTTTGCCAAATTCGGTATAAAATTTGCTACCTAAAATTTCAAATGGGAACAATGAAGAAAGTTTTATTGCTGGATATCTTAAATATCCACAGAAATTTTCATCCCCACCGTCACCATTTAGTGCAACTTTTACATATTTTCTTGTAACATTTGATACATAATACGATGGTACAATAGATGTATCAGCAAAAGGTTGGTCATAGTACCATACAAGTTTTGGTAAAATCTCAGCCATTTTGGGTTCAACTATAATCTCAGTATGATCAGTATCAAAATGTTTTGCAACAATTCTTGCGTATTTTAATTCTGAAAAATCTTGTTCTTTAAACCCTACAGAAAATGTTTTTACTTTATCTTTAGAATTTAAAGCCATAAGTCCCACAACAATACTTGAATCATGCCCTCCTGACAAAAACGCACCTAATGGAACATCACTTATAAGACGCAACTTTGTTGCTTCAGACAAAATTTCTCTAATTCGTTGTTTTGCTTCATCAAATGTTATTTTCTGTTTTTTTCTAAAATCTAACTCCCAGTATTTCTCTATTTTTATATTTCCATTTTTATCACACACCATATATGACGCAGGTGGGAGTTTAAATATGTTTTTAAATATAGTTATTGGTTGTGGGATATACTGATAAGTTAAATAATAATCAATTGCTTCAAAATTTATTTCAGGCGAGGCCCCAAGATATTGTAGTATAGATTTTATCTCTGAAGCAAAAACTAAACTTCCGTTATGTATAGTGTAATATAACGGTTTTTTACCAACCCTATCTCTTGCTAAAAACAACTTTTGTTTTTTCTCATCCCATAAAGCAAACGCAAACATTCCACGAAGATATTGAAGACAATTAATACCAAAATTTTCATACAAATGAATTATTGTCTCAACATCACTTTTTGTATAAAACCTATGCCCTTTTTTAACCAAATCTTCTTTTAGTTTCAAAAAATTATAAATCTCGCCATTACAAACAATCCATAATGTACTATCTTCATTATGTATAGGCTGACTACCTGTTTGTAAATCAATAATAGCTAACCTTCTTATACCTAAACCAATATTACCCAACTCTGAACTCTGAACTCTAAACTCTGAACCTACGTAAAATCCCTCTTCATCAGGTCCACGATGAATAATAACATCGCACATTTTTTTAAGTATATCTTTATTAACTTCTTTTTTATTACCAAAGTTATAAATTCCAACTATTCCACACATAGTTAATTAAAAAATTTAATTTTTAAAATTATTAAAATCCCAATTATCGCATCTTTAAACTTAATTTTTTTACCTTGTTGTATTGAACGCGGGTTATAAGAAATAGGCAGTTCTAAAATTTTATATTTGTTTTTCAAAAGTTTACAAGTAATTTCTGCTTCAAACTCAAACCGTTTACTTTTTATCTCTATATCTTTAAAAACTGTTTTATGAAATACTTTATAACAGGTGTAAGAATCTGTAACTTTTTGTTTGAACAAAAACGAGATTAAAAAACTTATAAATTTATTACCTAAATAATAACTTTTGTAAATGCAAGGATTTTCTTTCAAAAACCGTGAGCCGTATACAACCGAGGTTTTTTTGTCAATTATTGGTTGAATAAGATTCTTTAACTCCTGCGGGTTATATTCCAAATCAGCATCTTGGATTGCTATTATATCACCAATTGAATTTTGTATACCAGTTTTTATTGCAGCACCTTTTCCTTGGTTTGTCTTATGAGAAACAATTTTTAAGTTATTATTTTTAAATTTTTCTATAATAACTCGTGTATTATCCGTTGACCCATCATCTACAACTATTATTTCTTTTTTTAAACCAAAATCTACTGTATTTAATGTATTTAAGACATTACAAATCGTTTTTTCTTCGTTATAGGCAGGAACAATGATAGAAATTTTTTTTGTTTTATAGTTTTCTTTTAACTCTTCAAAAACATCTAAAAACTTCTTTGCTTGTTTTTCCCAAGTATAATTTTCCTCAATAAGTTTTCTCCCATTATCCGCAATTTTTTTGTATAATTCTTTGTTTGTTAATAACAACTCTATTTTTTCTACAAACTCTGCAGGTGTGTTTGCAATTAAAACATTTTCACCATCTTTAAGTTCCGGTATACCTTCTGCTGCAATAGATGTTGCTATTGTTGGTGTTCCAATCGCCAATGATTCTAAAATTTTGTTTTTAATCCCAGAGCCTGAGATCATAGGACATATATTGATATCACAAGCTGACATAAATTCTTTTAAATTTTCAACATAACCTGTGATTATTACATTATCGCTTTTATACTTTAAAATATTTTTTGTTGGATTAGGGCCAACAATATAAAACTTTATATTTTTAATTTTATTTTTGAGTATCGGGAAAATATTTTCTAAAAACCAAATACATGCGTCTACATTCGGTTGAAAATTCATTATTCCTCTAAAAATTATTGATGGTGATTTAATACCAAGTTTTTCTTTGTTTTTTATTCTTACTTCTTCAGTATAAAATTTAAAATATTCAATATCTACACCGTTTGGTATAACTTCAATATTTTTTGGCTCAATATTTGCATTTTCAACAAGCCAATCTTTATCTTTTTTTGCTACAACTGTTATTTTGTCAAACCAAACTGGTAATTTTTTTTCGAAATTTAAAACTTTTTTATATTGTTTATACCAATAAAATTTTTTAGTTAGATTTTTCTCAACTAAAGAATTTCTATAAAAACACATACTTACAGCATCGTGATAATGAAACAATTTTGGCATTGGAAGTTTAACACAACTACCATAGATTGCACTTGTAAAAAAATCAAAAAATAAAATATCAAAATTTTGTTGGTTAACAAGTTCTAAAATCCTGTTCTTCATTTCAATAGAAAAAAATTGTTTTACATTATATGGTGATTTAGAAAAAAATGTATTAAGGACCCTTTTAACAAAATTTTTTGACGGGATAAACTCTATAGTATCAACTTTGACACAAAATTTTTTTATTTCTTCTATATCCTTTTTTTCTTGAGGTAAGACAAAACTTAAAAGATGTACTTCATAAAACTTTGAAAATTCTTTTATAAGATTATATACAGGAACTTTTATCCCTTCGTTTAACGGATAAGGAAAAGTATGCGAAATAAATAATAGTTTCATACTTTTAGATTTTATTAAGTAAACCTGTGGAAAAAATTAAGAATGAACTACTTTTGTTTTTTTCATTTTTAATAAAAATAAAAAAATCCAATGTAATAAAAAAGACAAGAAACTTTGTGTTTATTTATTAAAAAACGAGAAGATAAAAATTATTTCTTTGTTTGTTTTTCTTCCTGAGAACTTTGCTCAAAATATTTTTTCTTTATAGTTGTTTCTATCTCTTGAACAATTTGCGGGTTTGAAATCAAGAAATTTTTAACCTGTTCTCTCCCTTGACCTAACTTCTCATTTTTATATGTATACCAAGAACCAGCTTTTTCAATTATTCCTTCATCAACTGCTGCATCTAAAACAGAACCAATCCTGTCAATCCCTTTTTCAAAATAAAACTCATACATAGCTTCTTTAAACGGTGGTGCAACTTTGTTTTTTGCAACTTTTACTTTGACCCATGAACCAACTGTTTCATCACCTATTCTTATAGAATCTGCTTTCCTTACTTCAAGTCGTAGTGAGGCATAAAATTTTAACGCTAACCCACCAGTAGTTGTTTCAGGCGAGCCGTACATAACACCAATTTTTTGTCTTATTTGGTTAATAAAAATTATTATTGATTTTGATTTACTTACTGCAGCAGTAAGTTTTCTTAACGCTTGTGACATAAGTCGTGCTTGAAGACCAATCTGTGCTTCACCCATCTCACCTTCAATCTCCGCTTTGGGTACCAAAGCTGCAACTGAGTCAACTATGACAACATCCACAGCACCACTACGGACAAGTGTTTCTGCAATTTCTAACGCTTGTTCACCATAATCAGGTTGTGAAACATACATATTCTCAACATCAACTCCGAGAATTTTTGCAAACTTTGGATCAAACGCATGTTCTGCATCAATTATAGCTGCGATACCACCTTGTTTTTGTGCTTCAGCAGCAATTGTTAATGCTAAAGTTGTCTTCCCTGACGCTTCAGGACCAAAAATTTCTATAACTCTGCCTCGTGGTACACCACCAACACCTAATGCTAAATCTAAAGTTAATATTCCTGTTGGAATAACTTCTACAGTAAGCGTTTTTTTCTCACCTAATTTCACAATCGCTTCTTTACCAAACTCTTTCTCAATCTGTGATATTGCAAGATTTAATGCTTTAAGTTTTTCTTCTTTAGACATAAAGTTATCCCCCTTACATAGCATAAATTTTATTTTACTTCCTCAACAAAATAGTAACGAATAAAGTTATCCAAGAAGAAAAAATAATCCCTATTAACCAGTTAAATTTTTTATCAATAGCTTCAAAACGTCTATCTATTGATTCAAACCGCTTGTCTATTGTTTCAAACCGCTTGTCTATCGATTCGAACCGCTTGTCTATCGATTCAAACCGTCTATCAATCCTTTCTTCTAAAGCATTTAACCTGTTATCAATCGTAACTTCAAGATGGTCTATCCGTTCGGAAAGCATTAAAATGTCAGCACTAATTTTTCTAATAGCCTCTTCTACACCTTCAACTTTTCCTTCTAAATATGAAACTCTTTCTTCTAAAGTTTGTGGCATAAACTTAATCCTCCATATTTTAAACTAATTTTGAACTGTTTGTTTGAATAAAATATAATAATCTTACTTATAATTCAACACTTCTAAAAATTTTTTAACAGTTTGTTCCCATGAAAATTTTTTAACTTGTTGGTACCCTTTTTGGATTAAATTTTGCCTTAGATTTTCATCAATTAAAACTTTAAGTATCCCTTCAGCAATGCTTTGAGGATCATACGGGTTAACATAAACTGCTGCATCACCACACACTTCTGGCAAAGAACCTTTATCTGAAACAACTACAGGACAACCACAAGCCATCGCTTCAAGCGGTGGTAAACCAAACCCTTCATATAAAGTTGGAAACAAAAACAATTCAGCATTTTTATATAAAATAACTAATTCTTTTATACTGATATGACCTAAAATTTTTATTTTGTTAAAATTTTTTATAATTTTTTTATAATATCTTTTATTATTTTCGTTTAGAAACCCTACAACCACTAAATATAAATTCTTTTCTCTTTCACATACAATATCAAAAGCTTTAATTACATTTTCTAAATTTTTTCTTTTATCATAACTTCCAACAAATAATATATATCTTCCAATATTTATTCCACTTAATAACAAATTTTTCTCAAGTTCAAAATTTTGTTTACTATAAATTTCAATGTTTTTATCAACAGATTCATAAATAACTACTATTTTATTTTCTTTTACACCTAATATTTTTACCAAGTCTGATTTAGTATTAACAGAAACAGCACAAATATTTTTTACTTTTCTTAAGATATGTGGCAATATTTTGTAAACAAAAAATTTATGTTTATGTTTCTGATCTTTAAATATATATGGAATTAAATCGTGAACAACAACTATTTGTTTTTCCAAATTAAAAACACTTGCTTCAAATTGTGTTAAATTAACAATCAAATCATATTTTTTAGCATAGAAAGGAAAAATAAACTGTGTCCAAAACATACGGAAACAGTCTGCGAGGAAATAAATGAGTGGATGAGTAGATGAGTGGATGGGTAGATGTGTTTTATAAGTTATAATTGAGTTTGATGTATCAGTGTTTGATTTTTGTCTTATAAAAGGAATTTTTACTTGTTTTATATTTTCTTTTTTTACTTCAGGAAAATGTTGCGGATATAAAGTGAATACATCAAAATCAATATTTAACTTATTTGAATACACATATCGTGCAAACTCGTTAACAAAATTTATAATAAAAGTGTCAAACCCAGAACCTGCTTTGTTGCTTACACGGATTGCATTAAAAGCAATTTTCACTTCTTAACTTTTACTATACAAATATAGTGAGAATTTAATATATGTGGATTAATAAAGTTTAATAAATTTTGTAGAAATATTCCTAAAATGTTAAACTCTGTATTTGACTTGCAAAACAATTTTCCAAATAATGACTCTAAACAACATGGTGAAAAAATAGTATTTTTTTCAATAATTTTTAAACTGTATTTACTTAATATCTTTTCTAATAAACCTTTAGGATATTTATATTCTACAAAAATTGGTCCATTTTTTGGGTCAACCCCAATTACAGGATAAAATTCTTTTCTTAAATTTTGCTGAATTTTTCTCAACTTATCATAAATTAATTTTTTATCCAACTCAATATGAGGTTTGTTAAAAATTTTTCTTATAACATTATTGTACTTAACTATTCTAACAAAAGAATCTCTTAAAGGCATCAACATCCGCAAAAGATAATTATATGATGGAACCATAATTATACCTATACCGTCATTTTTTAATACTCTTATCATTTCATCAATTATTTTTTCAGGTCCTTCAATCATATGTTCAATAACACCTAAGGATATATATCCTCCAAAGTAATTATCAGGAAAAGGCAAGTGTCTTACATCTCCAACAAAAATTGGTGCTTGTGGATAGAATTTTTTACAAATTTCTATACATTCAGAAACAATTTCAATACCAATAACAGAATATCCTAATCTGTTTAAATAAATTACCCATTGTCCAAAGCCACATCCTGCTTCTAAAATTGGTTGGTCTTTTGGTAAATATTTTAAAAAGTAAGATTTTAGGACATCGTCATATTCACATCTATACATAATCTTTTTAATATCTTGTTTTTCATAATGTTTTTTCCACTGTGAAATAAGATCTTGTGTAAAAATACTACTATTATTATTTTTCATGTAAAGTTCTCCTTATTTCCTAAACTAAAATAATATCGGTGAAGTTATAAAAATATTATTTTAAAATTTATTTATTCCTAACCACCTGTGTTCTTATCATGATAATGGCATAACTTTTAAAAATACAAAAAGAACCAGAGGCCATATCAACTTCTTCATTGTTTTTCTATCCCAAGGATAATAAGATGATGTAGACAAACAAAGTTATTATGTCCAAAAGTGTTTAACATAAAAATATTCCACAACACATAAATTAAAATCATAAACCTTGTTTCACTTTCTCATACTTGTCTATAATTTTATCCCATTGATATTCCTCTGCAGTAATTCTTGCATTTTCTCCCATTTTTCTTCTTAAATTATCGTCTGCCAACAAAACCAACATACGGTTAGCTAAAGTTTCCACATCTCCATAATTTACTAAAAACCCATTAACACCATCTTTAACAAAATCAGGTATACCTCCAACATTTGTAGCAATAACAGGTTTACCTTGTGCCATCGCTTCAACTAACACTATTCCTTGTAGTTCATATTTACTAGGTAATACTAAAAATTGAAGTATGAACTCTAAACTGATAACCCCTCCTAGACAACCTTGTTGCTAATTCAAATGCATAAACTTCCACACCACCTACTATTGGATAAAAAAAATTGTTATTGCAACAATAACACTACCCTCTGGTTTCAAAAATTTTTTTAGGTTAACTAAAACTTTTTGTGGCCATCTTAAATGTTCTAAAACATTCATACATAAGATAAAGTCAAAAAACTCTAAAGGCAATTCTTCTAAAATTTTTTCATCTTCAACATCACCTATAATAATTTTTTCATAATATGGTTTTGCAATCTTTGCTGCTTCTTTATCAATTTCTAAAGCGAATATTGTACAATTTCTTTTCTCTTTTAAAAACTTTCCAATGTATCCTGTAGCACAACCAATTTCTAAAACAACAGAATTAGGTTTAATCAATTGTACAACTTGGTAATCAGTCCAAAGTGGACAGATTTTGTCTATATCATAATTTTCACGATGGTATTTCATTTTTTAGTATTTTAATAAATTTTTGAATGTCAGAAAATTTAATAACTTTGAATAAAAAAATTAAAACAATATAAAAAATCGGTATATAGTAAAGCAAAATATTCTCTCCTATTAAAACTACTACAAGAACAATAATTATTAATTTTACAAAATTTACTAAAAACTTAAAATTTTTCACTATCAACAAAACTATAAATGTATAGACTAAAAAAGAAAAAATATAACTGACAGCAGGTGCTTGATACTTAAGTTTTGGAATTAACACAATATTAATTAATGTCATCAATATAATAACAAAAATGTTGAGTAAAAGTAAAATTTGTGGTTTGTTAATTGAATAAAAATATGTAAAAAACAATACAAGAAACGCAGAAATAAACAAAGAAAAAGAAAATATCTGAAGAACAGGGATACTTTCAGCATATTTTTGTCCAAAAAGTATTATAATTATTTCTTTTGAGAAAGAAAATAAACCTACTGAAACAAAACCAAAAACTACAGCAAGAGTTCTGCTACCAAACTCTAAAATTTTTTCTTTCAACTCTTTAGTTTCATGTGATGTAAAATAATAAAGAAAAGGTGTTGGTAAGATACCTATAAACATTGTCTCAATCATCTTTGGTATTCTTATTCCCGCATTGTATATCCCAACTTGTGTTGGGTCTCTCAACATAGCACGAAGTAGGACCAAATCTATACTTGAAATAAAAAGATAACTTATCTGCCCAACAAACATTACAAAAGCAAATTTTATAATTTCTTTTTCTATTGAAAAAAATTTAGTGTTAAAGTCAAAATAATTTTTTAACCAAAAAATAACTAAAATCGCAAAAAATAAAGCAAAGAAAAAACTACTAAATATTATTGTTTTGTAAAATCTAAAACCTAAAATTAAGAAAATTATCGCTAAAACATAAGACAAGTTAGAACGAAGGCCATCAATAACAGTCCATTCGTTAAACTTTCCTAACCCGCGATAAAAACCTTCAAAAACATTAAAAAATGCTACTAAAATTATAAATATCAGAAAGATAAATTTTAAATCTTTAATTTCTAAAGGTATAATTTTTGGAGAAAGTTGTATTATAAAAAACCCAATTATAAAAAATATAATAGATGCTACTAAAACACTTAGAAAACTTTGTGTGAATAAAAATTTTTTTTCTTCATCAGTTTTTTCAGGAACAAACTTTGCTAAAGTTGCCTGCCAACCTAAAGAAACTATAGGTCCTATTGTACCGATAAGTTGCCATACTAACGAGTATTTCCCATATTCAGACGGACCAAGAAGACGAACGATAAGGATACTAAGAAGTCCCGTAATGCACATAAAAAAGTTTTTTAAAAAAACATATTTTGTAGTTTTGAACAAAATTTTTCTGTATAAGTTTTGCATGTTATTAAGCAAACTTAAGTAGCTATGCCGCACCCCTTTTTTTGCTGGTAGCCGCAACCTTTAGGTTGCGTTTATCATCAGCAATATTACGCAGGCTAAAGCCTGCGGCTACCAAAATTGATATTACGACACAGCCACTAAAGGTTTGCCCTACATTTGATTATTTGATGAAAAAGAAAACACAACAAAATATTCAATATTTCCTTCTTTACCTTTTACTTTTGATTCTTCAACTGTAATTTTTTTATATCCCAAACTTTCTGCAAAAGAAACAATTTTTTCTACTGCTTGTTGCCTGTATTTTTCTTCTTTTACAATACCTTTTTTAACATATTTTGGTTCACACTCAAACTGTGGTTTAACAAGTGCTACAACATTGTGTGGATACTCAGCAATTTTTTTCACTACAGGCAAAATTTTTGTCAATGATATAAATGAAACATCTATTGTGAAAACATCTATTTTATCTTTTATTTTATCTTTGTATCCTAACTCAACAAAATATCTAAAGTTTACTCCTTCAAACAAAATTACTCTTTCATCAGAACGAAGTTTTGGATGTAAAAGTCCTTTACCTACATCACAACAATAAACTTTTTTTGCACCAAATTTTAAAAGACAATCTACAAAACCACCAGTTGATGAGCCAATATCAAAACAGATTTTATCTTTTACATTAATTATTCCTGATTTTAACAATCCTTCAAGTTTATATCCACCAGCACTTACATATTCATAAGTTTGGATAAGCTCTATGTTGCTATCCTTATTTACCATTTCTGATGGTTCTTTTATTATTTGACCATTAACTTTTACACCAAACTCTGATATGATTTTTTGAGCTTTAGCTCTTGACTCAACAAGTCCTTTCTCAACTAAAATTTTGTCAATTCTTTCCTTCATTAAATTTTTTCAACTATGCTGTAGGAAAGATTTTCCAACCTTGATAGTCCAAAATTGGGACCGGAAAGTCCCTCTTACATTAATTTTATTTTTTTATTAATTGGTGGTTGAAAAAACCCATTCCTACAAAAGTATTTTTTATTTATCGGGGCTAGAAAGTCCCTCCTACAATTTTTTAAAAAAAGAACTCAGCCAATAGACGATTTTATCAATTCAAAAAACAATTTACCGTATGGCAAAACATTTTTTATATAACTTAGAGGATGTTGTAAATCTATGACGAACCGTTCCGGATGTGGCATAAGTCCTATGATATGACCAGTTTTGTCTGTTATACCAGCAATGTTTAAAACAGACCCGTTAGGGTTTAATGGGTAACCCACTGTTGTATCACCAGATTTATCACAGTATTGAAACAAAATTTGGTCATTATTTTTTAAATCTTCAACAACATCTTTTTCAGCAAAAAATTTTCCTTCAGCATGTGCTACTGGTAGTTGTATAACTTCTGGAAGTTCTCTTAGTGGAGACGGATTATTTTTATTTACTTTTAAATAAACCCATCTACATTCAAATTTGCCAGAATCGTTATAAGTCAGAGTTGCTTTTTGTGAAAAATTAGGATATGGTAAGAGACCAAGTTTTACTAACACTTGAAATCCGTTACAAATTCCTATGATATAATTATTTTTGTTATTTATAAACTCTTCAATTTGTGCACGAAGTCTATAATATAACTCAATAGCAAAAATTTTTCCTGCTGAAATATAATCGCCGAAAGAAAAACCGCCTGGGATAACAAGTAAGTTATAATCAGTTAATTTTTTTTCGTTTCTTATAAGCTCATTAATATGTACTAAATCAGTATCAAACCCAACTAAACTTAATGCATTGACTGTTTCTAAATCACAATTTGTCCCACCTACACGTATTACTATAGCTTTCGGTTTCATAAATTTATTTTAGTTGACCAAAGTTTATATGCTTGTTCAACAGAAATTTTCAACACTTCTTTATCATTGTTTCTTACTATAACATAAGGTTCTTGATTTGTTTTACCTAAACAAATATATGGAATATTTTTCTTTTGCATCAAAGATTTTATTTTTTCAAAATTTTCTTTTTTAACTTCTGCAATAATACACGAAGTAGGTTCTGAAAACAAAAATTCTGTTATGTTCCTCAAATTTAAATCCAACACAGCACCATAATTATTAGCAAAACAACTTTCAACAATAGAAGTAATCACTCCGCCGTCAGAAACATCGTGTAATGTTAAGAAATAATTGTTATGTTCATTAATAAAATTATAAACTTTTTTTGCAGTATTTATATCTAATGCAGGATAAGAATAAACTTTTTTAAAACATTCACTAAACACACTACCGCCTAACGATAGTCTAAATTTACCTATAAGAAATATATAGCTTTCTGTAGATTTAAAATACGAAGTTTTAATGTGGGTCATATCTTCTATAATTCCTAATCCTGAAATAAGCAATGTTGATGGTATTGAGATTTTTTTTTTACCAAGTAAATAATAATTGTTTAAACTATCTTTACCAGAAATAAATGGTGTAGCAAACTTATATGCAACATTTTTCGCTACTTCACAGGTTATAAAAAGTTCAGCTAAATTTTTTTTGTTAAGTTCACCCCAACAAAAATTGTCTAACAAAAATATTTTGTTTAATTTTGCGCCTACACAGATTAAGTTTCTTATTGCTTCATCAATTACATATTCAGTCATTCTTTCTATACTTATTTTACTTAAGGAAGGTTTTATCCCACAACTTATAGCAAACGCTTTTTTAGTATTTTGTAAATCTTTAATATTAAAAGGATAAATTACGGCAGCATCTTGTGGTGAATAAAAATTTAGTTGTTGTTCTCCACAGAGTGGTTTTACTATTGTGTTCCCTTGAACTTCATGGTCGTATTGTCTTATCACCCACTCTTTTGACGCAACATTTGGATGAGATATGACTTTATAAAAAATTTCTTCTAACGGCTGGTTTATTTTTATATCTTTTGGCTTTTTTATATTCTTTATTTCATAAGTTAAATTAAATTTTCTTTTTGGCAAACCATTATGCAAAAATTCCATATCTAAATCACAAACTTTCTGACCATTATAAAACACTTCTAACCTTTTTGTATCAGTTACTTCTCCAATAACTGTTGTTTCAACATCTTCTTTTTGACATAATTCTAAAAATTTCTCTGCTTTATCTTTATCTGCTATAAGCACCATTCTTTCCTGTGATTCAGAAAGCCATATTTCCCAAGGCAATAATCCTTTGTATTTCAAAGGCACTTTTTCAAGATAAATTCTACATCCACATTCTTTCGTAAGTTCACCACAAGCAGATGATAACCCTCCAGCACCACAATCTGTTATTGCAGTAAACAAATCTAAATCTCTTGCTTTCAAGATTACATCTAACATCATTTTTTCTGTGATAGGATCACCTATTTGGACAACTGATGTTGGTAATTTATTATGTAACGCATCAGATGAAAAAGTTGCTCCGTGAATACCATCACGACCTGTTTTCCCACCTACAAGAATTATTACCTGACCAGGCAGAACTTTTTTATGAATTTTTTTAATCGGTATTATACCAACACAACCACAATATACTAATGGATTAAAAACAAATCCGTCATCAAATACTATCGCTCCGTTTACTGTTGGTATCCCCATACGGTTGCCATAATCTCGTACACCTGATACTACACCTTTAAAAATTCTTCTTGGATGAAAAACACCTTGCGGTAATTCTTTATTATAATCAAGATTACCAAAACAAAATACATCAGTGTTAGCAACAGGTTTTGCTGAAAGTCCACAACCTATAATATCTCGTATAACACCACCAATACCAGTTGCTGCACCACCATACGGTTCTAACGCTGAAGGATGGTTATGTGTTTCGACTTTAAACGCTATACCATATTCTTCATTAAATCTTACTATTCCAGCATTATCAATAAACACAGATAGACAATCTGGATGATTTAATTTTTTTGTTGATTCAAATATAGTTTCTTTCAAAACATTTTTATATTTTCTAATCTTTAGAATTTTCCCATTTTTTTTAATTCTAAGTATAACTTCAGCAGTTAAGGTTTTATGTTTACAATGTTCAGACCATGTCTGAGCAATAGTTTCAAGCTCGCAATCAGTAGGATTTCTTTTTTTAGAAGAAAAATATTCCTTTATCGCACGCATTTCTTCTAAGGAGAGAGAAAGCAACCCCTCTTTACTTATCTTCATCAATTGTTTATCATTTGCGTTTAAAATATTGACAATATTATATAATTTCATAGTATTGTATTAACGGATTCATAAAAATTTTTTCAACTACAAAATCCACAGTTTTTTTATCAACTTTTGGGCTAAAAACAATTTGTTTCCCAGAATGTACTTCAAGTTCTTCTTTAAACCCAAGATATTTTATACCTTTCACAACATATATTGATTCAACATCTAAAACTTGTGGTTTATACCAAATATTGACAATAGTATTGTTAGACAAATTTAAGTTTTCAAAATCTTTTGATGCCATAACTCTATAACTCTCTGCGACAATGTCTGCTAGTAAAGCCTCTGTAATAAAAACAATCTGATTTTTATCCATATTACCTACCAAAGAATAAATTTTTTTTATCTCAATATTGTTAATTCTCTTTATTCCTAACGAATGTATTTCTTGCAAAACTGAAGTATTATCAGCTAGAATTTTTGGCGAGATTTCTATAAGAAACATATTTTTCATAATACAAACTTTATTACTCCATTTTAGTCAATTTTTTATATTCTCCAATATGTTTAAAATCTTAATCTAATTTCAGATTCATTTTTTATTCAACAAGTTTGTCAAACTTTTCAACATCAACTGCTGGGAACGATGTAAATGATATACCAGTTAATTTAGCAAGTTCTACTGAAAGTTTTATAACATCTTCTACAAACGGTAATTCAAGCAAGAACGCTAGATCATATTAACCTACCAAAACATACCTACCATCAATTTTCCCGCCACATTTTTTTATTAACTCTACAACTTTTTTTGTTCTTTCTTTTGATATATTTTTAATTGCTTTAAATGAATATTTACCTAACATTAAAAACTTCATATTTTATTAAACCTCCTTATTTTATAATGAAAAGTTATTTTTCTGACACACTTTTTAAAAATTCAGTAAAATCTTCTTTTGACAGACCAATTTGTTTTTCTAAAATTTCTTTTTTACCAAAAGTAATAAATTTATCAGGGAAAGCAAAATGGTAAACTTTAACAGAACAACAATTTTTAACTACATATTCACTCACAGCTGAGAACAACCCGCCAATAACTGTGTTTTCCTCTACTGTAATTATAATATTATTGGAATGACAAATTTTTTTCAACACTTCTTCATCTATAGGTTTTAAAAATCTCATGTTAATAATAGAAAATTTAAAATTTTTTTCTTTAAGTATTTCTTCAAGAATATAAACTTTTGGTCCAAGTACAAGAAAGTATATCTTACCTTCTTTATCTTCATAAACTATTTGAGCCTTTGGTATTTCTATTTTTTTAAACTCACTTATATCTATATCTTTTTCAAAAACAAAATCTTTAGGGTATCTTATAGCAACGGGTCCCGAGATATGGTATATAGCTGTATACAACATATCTTTTAGTTCATCAGCATCTTTTGGCACCATTATTGTCATATTAGGTATTAATCTTAGATATGACAAATCAAAACTTCCATGATGAGTAGGCCCGTCTTCTCCCACGATACCTGCACGGTCTAAAACAAAAACAATATGCAAGTTTTGTAAAGCTACATCGTGGATCATTTGATCAAACGCACGTTGTAAAAAAGTTGAATATATTGCACATATAGGAATGTAATTTTGTGTTGCTAACCCAGCAGCAAATGTTACAGCATGTTCTTCTGCTATACCTACATCAAAAAACCTTTTAGGAAATTTTTTAGCAAACTCTTCAAGACCACAACCATCAGTCATTGCTGCAGTTATACCAACAATACGTTCATCTTTTTCTGCTAAAACAGTAACTGTTTTACTAAACACTTCAGTAAATGTTAACCTATCATTTTTCTTCTCTATCTCTCCGGTCAAAACATCAAACTTTGGTACTCCGTGAAACTTCTCAGGTTTTTCTTCAGCAGGTTTATATCCTTTCCCTTTTTTTGTTAAAACATGCACTACAACCGGTCCTTTAAAATGTTTCACACTTTTAAACACTTCACATAAAGATTTTATATCATGTCCATCTACAGGACCTATATAAGCAAACCCCATTTCTTCAAACAACATACCTGGAAAAAGCAAAAGTTTAAACCTTTTTGCAACACGAAGTAATACACTTCCTATATATTTTAATCTCCGTAAAAATTTATCAATTTTTTGTTCAATTTTTTTTACCAGTCCTAAGGTTAAAATTTTTACTAACATTTTTGCAATAGCACCAACACTTTTTGATATAAACATCGCATTATCATTTAAAACAACAATAAAATCATACCCAAGATGACCTGCATGGTTAAGTCCTTCATAGGTAAGCCCACCACTTAAAGAACCATCTCCTATTACTGCTATAACTTTATAATCTTCATTGTTTAACTCGCGTGCTGCTGCTATACCTAAAGCTGCAGATACAGCAGTAGACGCATGTCCTACATTAAACACATCGTATTCAGATTCTTCCCTTCGTGGGAAACCGCTTATCCCACCATATTGTCTTAGTGTATGAAAAAGATTTTTTCTTCCAGTTAGAATTTTATGTGCATAAGTTTGATGGCCAACATCCCAAACAATTTTGTCTTTGGGAGTGTTAAACACATAATGTAGTGCAATAGTAAGTTCTACTGTACCCAAACTTGAAGCTAAATGTCCACCTGTTTTTGAAACAGTTTCAATTATAAAATTTCTTATTTCCTGAGCTAACCCTTTTAATTCTTCTAAATTAAGTTTTTTTAAATCTTGTGGTGAATTTATTTTATCTAAAATGTTCATAGTTTAATATGTTCTATTTACAATTTTTTCTAACAAAAACTTTAAATACGCTGACTGAGAACCAAAATTTTTCTCTAACAACACAACAGTTTTTGTTTTAAGTATACTAACAATTTTTTTCAAATTTTCGATATCATATAATTTCGGATATGTAAGATTTTGTTTATCTTCACCAGAATAATAATCAATTATATCATCAGTAATCTGAAACAAAATACCAAAATTCAACCCTATTTCCGACAAAATTTTAGTTTTATTTTTATCTAAGTTTTCAACAATTGCTGGAATAATAAAACATATCTGAATCAATTTTGAAGTTTTATTTATCACCATCTGTTCTAAAAACTTTTTTAAATACGACGAAGAAAAAATTTTTATATCACAACTTTCAATATCCATAAGTTGTCCTTTAACTAATCCGTTAACTCCGGCAACTTTTGATAATAATTTTATTACTTTAAGTTTTATCTCTGGATTTTCTTTCCAATCAGTTAACACTTCAAACGCTAAAGTTAACAACGCGTCACCTATAAGTACAGCGTTTGCCTCGCCAAACTTTTTGTGAACAGTTAATTTGTTTCTCCGATATTCAGCATTGTCCATACATGGTAAGTCGTCATGAATAAGAGAATAGTTGTGTACAAGTTCTACTGCAGCTGCTGGGTAAAAAAGAGATGTTTTTTCAAGTTCTAACATTTCACCACATGCAAACATTAACAAAGGACGTATCCGTTTCCCACCCGGAAATAAAGAATAAAAAACAATTTTTTTATACTTCTGTTGTAAATTTTGTAGATACTTACTTATTAAAATTTTAAATTTATCTGAAAACCAAACCACATCTTTTTTAAGAATATCAGAATAGTTCATTATCTTCTTCGTCTTCTTCAAACTCTTCAATCTCTTCTTCCTCTTGTTGAGCTTGATATTCAGTTTTTACATCAAAGGGTTGTATAGTAAACCCATTTTTGTTTCTTATAACAATTTCCACTTTATGTTTCACTTCTTCAAGTTTTCGGTTACAAAAGTTTATCAACTCCATTCCTTCCTGAAACAAACTTATAGTTTCTTCAAGTGGTACATTACCTAACTCAAGCTTATTAACAATTTCTTCGAGACGTTGCATTGCTTGTTCAAAAGTATATTTTTGTTTTTCTTTTTGCATATTTTTTCACCTCTTAAATCATTTTTTTAACTTCTGCGATTAATTCTTTATCTGATTTATAGGAAAGCATTTCTTCTACTTTGTTTATATCATACCAAAAAACTTCTTCAACTTCAATATTTTTTACTTTATCAACCTTAATAGGTTTCATTAAATACCATGTAACTTTTTTATGTATTTTTTGTCCTTGGTGGACAAACCAATATTCAACATCTTTAATCTTTTTAACTATATAAGCTTCAACACCAGTTTCTTCTTTAACTTCACGGACTGCGGCTTCTTGCGAAGTTTCATTTTTTTCTATATGTCCTTTTGGAAAAGTTATCACAGTTTCGTTTTTCAAATTTTTTGTTTTAATCAACAAAACCTCTTTATTGTCATTAACAACCACACCACCTGCTGAATATTCAAATTTTATATTATCTTTCATAAACTTATCCTTTCACAACTAAAACTTCTTTTAAAGTTTTCTTTTTAACTTTTTGTGCATTTTTAAGTTCTGTTTCATCTGGATAACCTAAAGAAATTAAACTTACTAATTTATACTTTTTCTCAATTCCTAAAAGATCTCTAATTTTTTCAGCATAAAATTTTTTATCTCCAGCAATCCAACAACTACCTATACCAAAATACCATGCAGCAAGTAAAATATTTTCTGTTGCAGCGGAACCGTCTTCAAGATAATACTTTGTATCCTCACAAAACACTGCAATACAACAATCCGCTTCTTTTATAAATTTCCCATAATCTGTTATCTCAGCAATTTGTTTTTTTAATTCATCGTTTTTTATAACAACAAACAACCATGGTTGTTTATTATTTGCTGATGGTGCTAACCTACCACAATCAATTATTTCTGTAATAACATCCTCTGGTATTTTCTTTTTTATATATTTTCTTATACTTCTTCGTGTTTTAATCATTATAAGCCCATCCATACAATTATCCCCCTTTATCAAAATTTTTTAATTGCTATAAAAGAATTTTTATTTCTAACAACGAGCCAAGTTCAATATTTTTTCCTTCTTGTGCTAAACAATATTCTATTTTTTCTTATTCACAACTTTCAGTAATTCAAAATAATGTTGAGGATGGGTATGGAAAACCTGGACCATAAAATTTTTCTACCTTCATGTTAGCCAAAACATAAATCATTTCACCAATATAAACCCCATGCGGATGAGGGATTAAAACAATATCTATTTTATTGAACCCAGGTTTTTTAATAAACGAATACACATCATTACCATAATCATGGAATTCATCAAGGTCTCCTACATCAATTAACATTGTATAATTATTTGGTGTAACTATAAACGATGTATCACTTTGTTCTACATCAATAAAATATATTTTAAGTAAAGATGAGAATGTAAGGGAAAGAAAAAAAATGATTGAAAACAAAAAATTTATATTTCGTAACATTTTATTTTTCTCTTTTCAAAAGTTTTTCTGTTTTATTTTCAACTTCACTTCTGTTTTTTTCGTCAGGTGTGAATTCTACCACTAACCCCAAACCTTCATATATTTTAAAATCAAACAATTCTTTAGGTAAGTACATACCAGTTTTTCTAGCTATCAAGTTTACTACCACAATTTCCCATCTTCAATTCTATTAATTACACCATAAAGTTTCATTTTTTCTCGTTCTCTTGTTCAAACAACAACAGTTGATCCTTTTCTTTTATTCTATCGATCACATCTAACAATTGAATAATATCAGTAATCTCAAAATCAGCACCTGAATTTTGTGTATTAAACTCGTCGCCATACCGTGCAAAAACTGTCCAAATACCAAGTTGTTTTGCTCCAACAATATCACGTTCAGCCCAATCACCAATCATAAGGGTTTCTCTTGGTTGTGTCCCTAATCGTTCAAGTGCCATTATAAACGGTTTAGGTGACGGTTTGCGTTCACCTGTATCATCAAAAGTGAGTACAAACTCAAAATAATGTTGTAAATTTAAAGAAACGATCCTCATCCATACAGGAAGTTTTGGTGCGTCAGAGACAATACACATTTTTATCCCACGTTTTAAAAGTTCAGTTAATGTAAGATGTACATGAGGATAAGTACACAAATTTGCTTCTTTTGCTCTACGATATCCAATTATTCCTGCTGCAAGTATACGATAGTCAATATATCCAAACTCTTGTAACAAAACTTTATCAAAAATTTGTTGATCTTCAATTCCTTCCTTCCAATAAATACTATAAATTTTATCAATCAACTCTTGTTTTGGTATTTGTAGACCTGCATCAATCATTGCATCAGCTGCTGCATCAACTGCAGCACGTTTCATTTTCATAAAATCCATAAGTGTGTTATCTAAATCAAAAATTATTGCTTTTATCATAGTATATTATCGCCTTCTTTAAAATTTCTACAAAAATTATTTACTAACTTCTTCAGACAACTCTTTCGCTCGATACATAGCTTTTTTTATAGCGGTATAAAAAATTTTTTCTAAACCACAAGATTTAAAAACTTTTATTGCTTGTTCAGTAGTACCTTTTTTTGAAGTCACAGCTTTCCTCAATTCTTCAGCAGAAAGTTTTTCTTCAGTTAACATCTTTGCTGCCCCTAAAATTGTATAGTTAACAATTTTTGGGACAATTTTTTTATCCAACCCTAATTTAGAAGCTACTTTCTGTATTATTTCTGAAACATAAAAAATATATGCTGGTCCTGAACCAGAAACTGCTGTGATTAAATCCATAAGTTTTTCTTTAACTTCAACAACAACACCTTTTCTCTCAAAAATCTTCTTAACAAACTCGTATTCTTTTTTTCTACAAAGATTGTTTTTACATATTGCGGAAACACCACAAGAATTTTTTATCGGTAAATTTGGCATTATTCTTATTACAGGATTATTTTTAAAATTTTTATTAAAAAATGCTATTTTTATCCCTGCTGCAATTGATACTATAACTTTTGTTTCATCAACATATTCTTTTATTTCTTCAACAACTTCGTTCATTTGTTGTGGTTTCACTGCAAAAATTATTATATCTGAATTTAACACAACCTCTTTATTTGATGAACAAATATTAACTTTGTAAGATTTTTTGATTTCTTTTAACTTTTCTGCATCCACATCGAAACAAAAAATATTTTTTTTGTTCACTAACGAACAAAGGGCATCAACTAAAATTTTCCCCATATTACCACAACCTATTATCCCTACTTTATATTTCATTTTTTTATCCCCTGAATAATAAACTCCCTATTCTTAACATATTAGCTCCTTCTTCTAATGCTATTTTATAATCGTTACTCATACCCATTGACAAAATATCAAACCCTACAATTTTTTGTTGTAAAAATTTAAAAATTTCGTATGCTTGTTTAAAATATGGCCTAGTTTGTTGAGAATTTTCAAAAAACGGTGCCATTGTCATCATTCCAACAAGTTTGATATTTGTCAAGTTTAACGAAAGTATATTATCTACAAACTTAAACATTTCATCCTTAGTGACACCGTATTTTGTCTTTTCTTCTGAAACTTTAAGTTCTATAAGACATTTTTGAACTTTATTATATTTTTTAGCTTCAGCATCAATTTTTTTGGCAAGTTCTACAGAATCCAAAGATTGGATTAAATCAACAATAGGGACAACTTTTTTAACCTTATTTTTTTGAAGATGACCTATAAAATGCCAAACAAAATTTTTATGTGAACCATCGTTTTTTAGATACTCATATTTATATACTAAGTTTTGAGCATAATTTTCGCCTATCTCTGTGACTCCTATATCAGCTAATTTTTTTACAATTTCAACATTATCTACATATTTCGTAACAACAACAATTCTAATATCTTTAGAAAACTTTTCAACTTCTTGTTTTAATTTCTCAAAATTTTTTTGTATCTGACTGATATCCAAACTCATATTTTTATGAATATAAATTTTTGAAACTGAATTCAATAAACAATCTTGACATAAAAGAAGAATTTTTATATTATATAGAGAATGCCGAAGTGGTGGAATTGGCAGACACGCTGGTCTCAAAAACCAGTGGCCTTTGACGGCCGTGAGGGTTCGACTCCCTCCTTCGGCAAGTTGATCTTATGGCTTTTCAACTTATCTCGCCTTAATAAAAATTAATAAAATCTCACACAAATTTTTCTTCTGTAATCTATTTTTTGACTTTGAGTATGTCTTTAACATTTTTTATGATAAGCGAAGGATTAATAATTGCAACTTCTTTTGCGCCCGGCGCGACTCGAACGCGCAACCTGCTGGTTCGTAGCCAGACGCTCTATCCAATTGAGCTACGGGCGCAATGAACTAAAGTTGACGAGTTTATGAGTTAATAGTTATTAGTTATGAGTTATGAGTGAACATTTGTTAAAAATTCAATACTTTAATAAATCAAAAACATAATAATTCACTATTTTCTTAAACTACCTAACACCATTTATTTTTATTCTACGCAGGCTGAAGCCCGCAGCTACAAACAACAATTAACTTATGTAGACAGATATATCACACTAATCACTCGCAACTATGAATTCATTAATTTAATTCCCTCTTTTTCAAGAAGCTGTATTTTTTTATTTATCCCTTGTGAATACCCACCAAGTTCACCTGAAGATTTTATAACTCTATGGCATGGTATTACACCAGGTAACGGATTTTCTTTCAACGCTTTCCCTACAGCACGGTACGCTTTTGGACGACCAATTTTTTTTGCAACCCATTTATATGTTTTTATTTCACCTTTTGGTATTGTTAAAGTTGCTAACCACACTTTTTTATAAAATTCAGGATAATTTTTAATCTTTAAAAAATTTTTCTTTCCTAAAATCAATAAAAGTTTTTTGTCTATAGAAGACTTCATAAATTATTTAATTATTTTTGTCCCTTCTTTCCAGATATCATTCGTGATAAAAACTTCTTTTATATTACACAATAAAAAGAGCCTTTCAATTGACCTCAATTTAGGTACCATACCACCAGAAACAATTTTTTGTGTTATTAATCTATCTATATCCTTAATTTTTAAACTTTTTATTAAATTATTATTGTTATCAAAAACACCTTCTACATCTGACAAAAATATAACTTTTTCTGGATTAAACTTAACTGCAACTGCTGAAACGACATCGTCAGCATTAATATTTACTACAACAAAATTTTTCTTCTGTTTTGCCAATCCAACTGAAGAAAGTAACACAACATATCTTTTTTTAAGCAACAAATCTAATAACTCAAAATTTACTTCCTCAATTTCTCTTCCAACAAACCCTAAATTTTGGTCAAGTTGTGTCACAAGAATTTTGTTATCAACACAAGACAAACCTACTACTTTAGTAATACCCTTATTAATAAACTTTTGTATTAAAAACTTGTTTATTAAACCACAAAGGACACTGGTAACAATTTCTAAAGTTTGTTCGTTAGTATATCTTAGCCCATTTACAAATTTAGGTTCTATTGAAAACTTTTGCATCCACAAAGAAACTTGTTTTCCACCACCATGAACAATTAAAATTTTATCTTCCCCATATCTTTTTTTTATGAACCCAATAAAACTATTAAGCTGTTTTTCATCATCAATAACTTTTCCACTAAGTTTTATTAACAATTTCATATGTTGTAAATTACAAAAAATTGAACTAAAAATCTATAGTAGTAACCATAAAAACAACTTACATATATATCTTCACACCCTGTGTTGTTCTTTTAATCTTTCTTAACTTCAATTTTTTAACATTTATTGTTATGTCACCATCATCTACGGTTGTATAAACAGGAGTTTTAATCTTTTTTAATTCAGGGATATACTTATCTGTTGAAACTACTAAAAATTTTGGTTTAATAGTTAAATTTTCTAACTCAATTATATCTTCTTTATATTTCCCGTGTCGTGGGAATTGTAAAAACAGAAGATTATTTTTATCCTTCAAATATCTCACAGGAATATCGTTAGTTAACATTATACTAAAATTATTTTGTCTTATTTTTACAAAAATTGAGTTGTCATCATAAAAACTTTCTTCGTTATAAAAATAATTTGTGTAATTAGGTATGAACAAAACTTCTGTATTTTGTAATTTCAATTTTTTAATTTTGTTTACAAAAAACAAATTAATATTCTTTTGTCTTATTTTATTAATTAAGTCTTGATATTCATGATTATCTGGTGGAATAAGCTCATTTAAATAAACATTCTCAATTTTAAAATTATCAATCAAAAACTCTGTCCCACCATAATGAGGATAATGTGGATGAGTTATAACCAGATGATGTATTGTATAAACACCTTGCTTTTTAAGATACGAAGATATTTTATACATTGCAGTTTGTATAGAATCCCCAGTATCAATCAAAATGTTGTTATTTTTTTGTTGCAGTAATACACAATCCCCTAACCCTACATTTAAAAATGTTATTTTTAAATTTTTATTAAAGTCAAAGTTTAAAAAAAGAAAAGTTAGCGCAAATATTACAGAAATTGTTAAAGTTTTGTATTTCTTTGACTTCCACAAAATTGGTACAAGAAAAATAACTACAAAATAGTAAACAAACATATTTAAAATCTCTGGCCTTTTTGTATTTATAACACAATATGGTATCTGTGAAAAAAATTTTACTATACTTATGTAAACAAAAGTCAACAATTTTGTTATTTTCCATAAAACAATATTTAACTTTGTTAGAAGACAGGTTATGTATACAAATATACTTAGCCATAATAAAACAGATGTCAATGGAACAACAATAACATTGCTAACAAAACTAATTATTGAAAACTTGTTAAAATAATACATTAGAATTGGTATTGTAACAACCTGTGCAGATGTTGTAACTAAAAAAAGTTTAATTATATGCCCTATAATATGGTAAGTTCTTTCTATAAAATTTTTTAAACAAGAAAATAACAATGGATAAAAATAGATAATCCCAAAACATGCTATAAATGATAACTGAAATGATGCACTAAACAGGTTTGTCGGATTTATTAACAAAATGATAAACGCAGAAAAAATCAACAATCTAACAGAATTTTGTTTTCTTGACAACAATTCTGAAATACTAAACAATAAAACAATTATGGTTGACCTAACTACTGGTGGTGAACAACCAGTGATCAACATAAAAATTATTGTCAAAAAACTTACAAAAACAATTCTTACCTTTCTGTCAAAAATAAAAAATTTTAAAACAAAATACAAAAAAGAGTAAACAAAGACTACATGCAACCCACTTACTACTAAAACATGGGCAACCCCAGCATCTTGGAAATATTTATAAATATTTTCTGATTCCGTATCTTTATATCCAATTGTTAACCTTAAAATAACACTATTATAAGGTTCTTCAATATTTACCTTGACTAACTCTACAATTTTCTCTTTTAAATTATTTATTATAAGAAACAGCTGGTTTACAAATTTATACCACACACTTTTACTTTTATCTATTTTCAAAATCTCATTTACATGTCCACAACTATCCACCCCAAATGAACTATATAAATAAAACTCGTAATTGTTCTCAAAAGAAATATTTTTAAACAAAGCTTTTAAAAGGACTTGATCCCCAATTTCTATATCATCATAAAAATCATCAGGAACTATCAAAAAAGTCTTTTGTTGACCTTTTACAAGTAAAATATATCCATTAGATTCACTTCGTTGTTTCCATATAATTCTACCATATAAGATTTTTTCTTTTTTCTTATGGGAAGAATATCTAACTAAGGAAGAAAATACAGAATGTTGAATTATTATAAAACTAAGGTAAATGAAGAACACAAAATATAAAAGATAATATAATGGAGGTTTGAAAATTTTATTCAAATTGATAATTGTTTTCACCAATTAAATGTTTCAATTCAGTTAAAACTTTGTTTGATGGAAGTATTTTATATTCAGTCTCAATTAATACTTCATCAAAATTTTGTGTGATAACTCTAAAATAAACTTGAGTATTACCTGGATATTTTTCTATAATTTTTTTCAACTTATTAATATACTCATCATCTACTCCTATGTTTGAAATAGTTATATAAATTTTTGATTTGTTTCTATAAATCTCTTCTTTAACTCTTTCAAACAAATCTATTTTCTCAGCTATAATATATTTTTCTTCCTCTTCTCTTATATCAAGTCTTCCTTCAACATATACAATGCTACCTTTGTGAATTAAAGATTTTGTTTCTTCATATAACTTATTAAAAACAACAACTTCTATTTCACCAGTCATATCTTCTAAAACAAACCTTACAAATGGTTGTTTATCTCGGGTTAAAAATTTTTTAATAGACGATATCATACCAACTAATTTCACAGTTTCTGATTGATTTGATAATTCAATTATTGATGTAGAAACTATAGTTTTTATTTCGTTTAAATATTTCTCCAATGGATGGCCAGACCAATAAATTTCAGTAAGTTGATGTTCATAAGAAAGTATTTCTTGTTCAGTAAACTTATCACATACACCTTCCTCGGATGATGTTGAAAACAACATTTGTTGTTGTGTACTTTTAGATTTTTTTTGTTCAATCATATTTAAAAACATTTTTCTTACTTTACATTTCTCTTCTAAAGTAAGTTCTTCTTTATACAACGAATCCATTGCACCAGATAAAACAAGTGCTTCTATAACACGTTTATTAACTTCTTTATTATCAACAAGAAAAAGAAAATCTTTAAACGATTTTATTGCCCCAATTTTTTTTCTTAATCCCACAATAAACTCAGCAGCAGCTTCACCAACATTTTTTATCCCTAATAATCCATAGCGAATGCCTTTCTCTCCTTCTTTTGTAAAAAACACATCAGAACGATTAATATCTGGTGGTAAAAGTTTGAAATTCATTTTTTCTATTTCTAACAAAAATTTTCTAAAATCTGTTTCTTCTTTCCCAGGAGACTTCATTCTTGCCCCGGAACGGATCTCCGCGTTTATTAATGAAATCATATATTCACATGGGTAATGTGCTTTAAGATAAGCACAACGATAAGAGGTCACAGCATACGCAGCAGCATGTGATTTGTTAAATCCGTATTCACCAAAATTAAGTATTTGTTGGAAAATCTTTTTTGCAATAGCTAAACTAACACCATTCTTCTTAGCTCCTGACATAAACTTTTCTTCCATTTTTTCAATTTTTTCAACAACTTTTTTTGCAACAGCAGAACGTAACTCGTCAGCTTCTTCAGGTGAAAATCCAGCAAGAACTTGTGCTATTTTCATAACTTGTTCTTGATACACTATTACTCCGTATGTATCTTTCAAAATATCTTCCAACCATGGATGATCGTATACAATTTCTTTTTTCTTATGTTTACGTTCAACAAACTCGTTCACCATACCACTGCGAATAGGCCCTGGTCTATATAACGCTATACACGCTATGATATCATCCAAAGTTGTCGGCTTTAACTTTCTTAACAAATCTTGCATACCCGCAGATTCTAACTGAAACACGCCAGTAGTTTCTCCTTCTTGTAACAACTTAAATGTTTTTTTATCATCAAAAGGAATATCGTTTACATTAAGTTTTATACCGTGATATTGTTCAATTAACTTCAATGTTTCTTCTATCACAGATAAAGTTTTCAAACCTAAAAAATCAACTTTTAGCAAACCTAACTTCAATAATATCTCATCATAATATTGAGTTGTAACCGGATCTTCTTTTGACCTTCTAAACAATGGTGTGTGGTCCGTGATATCACCACTTGAAATAATAACTCCTGAGGCGTGAATACCACTATGTCTTGGTCTACCAACAATATCTTTTGCATAATCTAAAACTTTTTTCACATTCTCATCTTTTTCATATAATTCTTTAATTTCTGGAACTTGTGATATAGCTTCTTCAACACTCATATCAGGCGAAGGGATCAACTTTGAGATTTTATCAGCTAAACTCACTGGCAAACCTAACACACGTGCAACATCACGAATAGTATTTTTTATTTTCATTGTACTAAAAGTAATGATTTGCACAACATTTTTTTCTCCATATTTACTTTTTGCATATTCTATTATTTTATCTCTACCATAATCAGCAAAATCTATATCCAAATCAGGCAATTCCTTTCTAGCTGGATTCAAGAAACGTTCAAATAACAAACTATATTTCACCGGATCTACATCAGTAATTTCTAAACAATAACTCACAAGAGAACCTACCCCAGAACCTCGTCCAGGACCTACTGGAATATTGTTCTTTCGTGCATAGTTAACAAAATCTTGTACTATCAAAAAATATGCTGAAAAACCTTTTTGTTTAATAATTTCAAGTTCGTGTTGTAAACGTTGAGTATATTCTATGCTAATATGTTCAAACCTTTTCTTTAATCCTTCATAACAAAGTTTTTCTAACATACTATCAGCAGTTTCTCCTTCTGGTAAAGAAAATTCTGGCAGATAAACCTTACCAAATTCTAACAACACATTACATTGGTGAGCAATTTCTACAGTATTTTTTATAGCTTCAGGACAATCTTTAAAAATTTGTATCATCTCTTGTGGTGATTTGAAATAAAATTCTTCTGTCTCAAATCTAAGCCGTGTTGGATCATCTAAGGTTGTTCTTGTACCTATACATAATAACACTTCTTGTAATTTTGCATCTTTTTTATTCACATAATGTACATCATTTGTAGCGACAACTTTTAACCCAAACTTTTTTGCTACCTCGTACAATTTTGGCAAAATTTTTCTTTGTTCTTCTAATCCGTTATCCATAAGTTCTATATAAAAATTTTCCCTTCCAAAAACATCAATATAAAAACCGACAGCTTTTTTAATTTCTTCTTCTGTTCTTTCAGTTAACAAAAGATACGGTATTTCACCTTCTAAACATCCTGAAAGAACGATTAACCCTTCTTTATATTCCTCAAACCATTCTTTTTTAATTTTACCTTTGGAAGCGATCAAGTTTTCAACATACCCTTTGCTTAACAACTTCATCAAATTTTTATATCCTTCGTTATTTTTTGCAAGAATAGTTAAATGAAAACTTTTCCTTTGATCAGGGACAACATCTTGAGGATCTATATACACCTCACAACCTATGATAGGTTTTATACCTGAAGAAGTTGCTGCGTTATAAAATTCTATTACACCAAACATGTTACCATGATCAGTTATCGCTAAAGAAGACATACCATACTTCTGTGCAAGATGGAACATCTCTGCAGGTTGATCATTGTTATCAAAAATTCTACAAGCACCGTCTAATAATGAATATTCTGTATGTAAATGTAAATGTACAAATTCGTTCATATAAAAACCCCTGGTACTTTATATCCACAATCTTTTAAAAGTTTAAACAACATTTTTCTTTTTTCCTCATATTGTGGTTCAAAAATTTGTTTACATAACACCACACTTTTTTCTTCTGACAAAATTTTACATGCAAACGCTATACATGTAAGTTCACCACATTGTTTACAATTTGTTTGTGGAAGTAATTTATATATTTCTAACGCTGTAAGTTGCCCTCTTCGTTCATACAACGGTTCAATCTTATCTTTATTTTCATACACAAAATTTATCTGTTGTTTTATCCAATCACAAATCTCATGTGCTGTTTGTACATCTTTAACCTGCCCCGCAGCAATTTCTCTTGGATGCAAAGTTATAAGACTATCTTTTTTAATTGTCAAAGTATGGCCTTGATGGTTATATACAGCTCCGTCAATAATTCTGTTCAGATAAGGCATAAGGTCAGAAATATCGTTATCAAGTTCTGCATGAAACCTGATTTTGTTTGCATCAGCTAAACATGGCAAAATTTTTGTTATTTTTATTTCTTTAACGTACATAAAAGGAAAGATTACAAAAGTCTTAGTTGAAAATATTTACAAAATACTAAATTTAATTTCAACAATAAGTCTTAATTATACAAAAAACTGATCAGACAAATACTCTAAAAAGAAAGGAATTTCTTAAAAAGTAAGAAAGCAATAAGTAGTTACATCTTTATAACCATTGATATTTTATTGAGAGCCACCTTTATTTTCCATTTGTGTTGGTAGTGAAGTTGAACAATTTTTTGCCAAATAAAAACAAAAAAATTTAAGTTTTTAAAACCAAAAAATCAGAACTTTTTCACACATTGTGAAGTAAAGGTAACTTAATGTAACAAATGTATTAATATAAAAAAAGTATAAATGTATATTATTTAGTATTGCACACCTGTTGTTCGGGTGAGTTCGTGGAATTCTTTAATAATTTGTTTTGTGATTTCGCCAGGTTTACCATCATTTATGATTCTATTGTCTACTTTAACTACAGGGATAACTTCAGCAGCAGTACCTGTAAGAAAACATTCGTCTGCTGTATAAACATGATATATTGTGAACGGTTCTTCTTTAACTAAAAGTTTAAGTTTTGTTTTTGCAATTTCCATCACTGTTTCACGAGTAATACCTGGTAATACACCAACATATACAGGTGGTGTAATAAGAGCATTATCTTTAACAATAAAAACATTATCTCCTGTACACTCAGCAACATATCCTTCCTGATTCAACATTATTGCTTCTTCGCAACCAGCACGTATTGCCTCTATTTTTGCAAAAATATTGTTAAGATAATTTAAAGATTTTATTGCAGGATTCACAGCTGTAGGGATGTTTCTTCGTGTAGATACAGTTACTATCTCTAAACCTTTTTCATACAATTCTTGTGGATAAAGAACTATTTTATCTGTTATAATAATAATTGATGGTGAAGAACATTTTCTTGGATCAAGGCCTAAATCACCAACACCACGTGTTACAACTACTCTTATATATGCATCTGAAAGATTATTAATTTTTAATGTTTCAATAATAGCTTTTTCCATCTCTTCTTTACTTATTGGTATCTCTAACATAATAGCTTTTGCTGAATTATAAAGACGGTCAATATGTTCTTTTAATTTAAACACACGACGGTTATAACTTCTAATACCTTCAAAAACTCCGTCTCCATATAATAGCCCATGGTCAAATACAGAAATTTTCGCTTCTTCTTTTTCATAAAATTTTCCGTTTATGTATACTTTCATAATTTATTTTTACCCCTTTCTAATCCTTTTTTAATCTTGTTTTTAAAACGAAGCAATTAATGCAAAAATTGAGATCAACAATGTTGTCAAAACAAGATATGGTGATGAAACAATCCGGCGTAAATTTGGATCTTTTATTTCAGCCATTGTGGTCAATTTTTGTGTTTCTTTTATTTCTTCAACTTCCTTTTTAATTTGTTCTATTTTTTTATTCAAAACCTCAAAATCGTTAATTTCTAATTTTCCACTAGACGATACTTCTTCAGTTTTTGGTATAATGGCTTCGTTTTTCTGAGTATTTTGTTGTACTGTTTTACTAATTTCTTCCATATTTTGTTGTAATTTTAAATTTTCATTTTTAAGATAAGATATTTCCTGTGTCAAAAACTCAATTTTTTTTAAAATGTCTATTATATCATTATTAATTTTCTCTACTTTTTTATTAAGTTCTATTATTGAAGACGATGTTTCGTTAACATCTTGAGAAACCTGTTGTATTTGTTGTTTTATTTGTTCAACTTCGTTTTGAAGTTCATCTACTTTTTGTGACAAAATTTTTATATTTTCCTCAGTTCTTTGTGTTGTAGAGGATTTTACAACAAGATGTGATTTCTGTTGACTTTGTGCAAAAATGTTTATACTAAAGATAAATATGACAAGAAAAACTTGAAATCTTCTGGCGGTTCTACAGAAAATTTTAGCCATTGTTCCCTCCTAGGATGATAAAATTCTATACTATATGCATGCAACATTGGTCTTGGTATTCTCTTACCTTCAATTTTATCAACACCACCATATTTTACATCACCAATTATAGGACATCCAATAAATTTTAAATGTGTTCTAATTTGATGTGTTCTCCCAGTTATTGGATGAAGTTCTAAATATGCAAACTTTTCTGTATTAGATATAATTTTAAAAAATGTTTTTGCTTCTTTCCCACCCGGACCTACAAAAGAAACATTCCTTTGTTTTTTAATAGGAGCAATTATTTCGCCTGTCTTTACTTTAGGCACATTTGACACTATAGCATGATAAACTTTTTTTATTTTCCGTTGTTGGAACTGTTTTGCTAACTCAAGTTGAACCTGTGGTGTTTTTGCTATTATTAAAACCCCAGATGTTTCTTTATCCAACCTGTGCACTAAAAACGGTCTTTGTAATGGCCATGAAACATTTGTGACATTTGGTATTTTTTTATACAACAAATCTATAAGTGTAACATCTTTATCAAACTTTTTTGCAGGATGTACTTTAAGAAACGGTGGTTTATTAATAACTAACAGTTCTTCATCTTCATAAACTGTTTCTATATTTTCAATTTTACCAACAATATAATTTTCTCTCTGTGGTATCTCAACTTCTACTAAATCACCATCACAAACTCTGTACGAAGGTTCTACAAACCTGTTATTAACTTTGACAAACTTGTTTTTACAAAGAACTTTGATAAACTCGCGTGAATAAACTTTTAGTTTTTCAACTAAGTATTTATCTACACGTTTATTTTGTTCTACTTCTTCTATTTTGAAGACCTTTTTGTCCATTTTGAAATACAAAATATTAAACCAAAAAACAAGATAAATATAATTATGGAAATAACCTGAGATGGTGATAAAATACCAAACAAAAACGGCCCTCGATCATCGCCTCGGAAAAACTCGTTTATAAACCTGAACACAGAATACAAAATCCCGCTTATAAAAAATATTTTATATCTAAACTTGTCTTTCACTAAAAGATAATGCGAAATTAAAAATATTACAAACGCATATACTGATTCAAATAACTGTGTTGGATAAATCTTTATCCCAATAGGTGCTAAACTCTCTGGATGACTAAAAACAACTCCTAAAAAACTTTCAGTTGGTTTACCATAACAACAACCAGCAGAAAAACAACCAAGCCGTCCTATACTCAACCCTAAAAACAATCCAGGTGCACAAATATCTGTTATATCAAACAAATTTTTCTTGTGAACCAAAGTATAAATTATCCCGAACAACAATCCTGTTATAAACCCACCATAAAAAACTAACCCACCTTCCCAAAATTTTATTATTGACAACGGTTCTGTTTTATAATAGTCAAAATTTAATAATACATATAACAACCTTCCTCCTAAAAATCCAACAAGTATTGTATAAAACAAAAGATTGCTTAAAAACAGAGTGTCTATATTTCTTCGTTTATACCCTTGATAACGAACATAATTGTATGCTAAAAGAACTCCTATCGCTACAAACAATCCGTATGTTCGCAATGTAAACTCACCTATTCGTAATAAAATTGGCCACATAAAATTATTTCTCCTTTTTTAACAAATACTTAATCACTAACAACCACACACCTACAAAAACATAAGAATCAGCAAGGTTAAAAATAGGCCATATGTTTTTATAATTCCATTGAAGATCTATAAAGTCAACAACTTTACCAAAAAAAATTCTGTCAACAAGATTCCCTAACCCACCACTTGTTATTAAACACAAACTAATTTTCCCAACAACTCCAAACTCTTCAACAATATTTTTTGATGAAATAAACAGCGCTAATAAAACTACAATAATAACAATACTAAACAAAACATTCGCATATTTTGTTTGAAACAAACCAAAAACAATACCAGTGTTTGTAGTATATGTCAACGCAAGAAAAGGAAAGATTTGTTTTGATTCGTACAATTTAAAGTTTGTTCTGACAAGATATTTTGTAAGTTGGTCAATGTAAACTAACCCAATAATATATATAAGCCACTTAATTTTTGTTAAATTTTGTCTTATCATAACAACTCTAATTCTTTTAACGCCTCAACACATTTTTCACACACACCTTTATCAGTAAGTTTCTTATAATATACCCAACATCTTGGACATTTAACACCATCAAACTTATGCGTTTCTACTATAAATTTTTTTCCTTTTTCTTCAGAATAATAAACTTTAACTGAAGACACTATAAAGATCAATGACAACATTCTTTCAAATTTTTTTATAATACTTTTATATTCTTCATCATAAACTTTAAGTTCAACTTCTGCTTCAAGAGAGCTGCCAATTATACTTTCTTTTCTTAATTTTTCAAGTTGAACATTTACTTCATCTTTTATTTCTAACAACACTTTCATTTCTTCTTCTAATTTTTCATCCTTATATTTCTCAACTTGTTGTATAATTTTTGTAAGATCAACTAAAAACACACTTTCTTCTTTTACAAAATTAGAACTTTTTGCTTCCTGCCATGCTTCTTCAGCAGTAAAAGATAAAATTGGCGAAATAAAAGGTACAATTGTTGTAAAAATTGTATGTAAAACTTTTTGTGAAGCAACACGCTGTGGTGAACTTTTTGGATAGGTATACAATTTATCTTTTAAAACATCAAAATAAAAGTTAGACAAATCTTTTATAAAAAAGCTAGATATAGTATTAACAACTTTATGGAACTCATAATTTTCGTATGCTTCGATTATTTCTTTTATTATTCCAACAAGTTTAGATAAAATATATTTATCCAACAAATCAAACTCATAATTTTTTTCCTCAACAACAAAATCGTATAAATTGCCAAGAATATATCTTATAGTATTTCTAATTTTTCTGTAGGTTTCTATCAACCTATCTACTATCTCTTTTGAGATTCTTACATCTAAAGTATAATCGCTTGACGCTGTCCATAATCGCAATATTTCCGCACCGTGATGTTTTATTATATCCTGTGGGGCAACAACATTGCCTAACGATTTCGACATTTTTCTCCCTTCACCATCAACTACAAACCCGTGTGTTAAAACTGTCCCATATGGAGCATGACCATCAACAGCAGTTGAAACTATCAATGATACTTGGAACCACCCACGATGTTGGTCAGAACCTTCAAGATACATTACATCTTTGTAATTAATAAATAACAATGATTCTAAAAATTTGTAAGAAACAGAAGAATCATACCATACATCTAAAATATCTTTTTCTTTTTCAAACTCCATAGTCCCACAAACTTCACATTTAAAACCTTCTGGTAAAAATTTTTCTATTTCGTATACAAACCAACTATCAGACCCCTCTTTTGCAAAAATTTGTTCTACATTTTGCAAAATTTCCTTTTTTAAATAAACTGTACCACATTTTTTACAATAAACAGCAGGTATTGGTACACCCCAATATCGTTGTCGTGATAAACACCAATCAGGCCGTAGTTCCACCATTGACGAAATACGGTTTTGTCCAACTTTCGGTATCCAGTTTATTTTTTTTATTTCTTCTAACAACCTTTGTCTTAAATTTTTATTATCTACTAACAAAAACCATTGTTCAGTAGCACGAAAGATAATCGGTTTTTTACAACGCCAACAATGTGGGTATGAATGAACAATTTTGTCTGCATGTAAAAGTTTGTTTTTCTCTTTTAAATATTCAATAATTATTTCGTTTGCTTTAAACACTTGTTCTCCATAAATTTTTAAATCTAAACTTTTCAATGTTTCATCGTTAAATCTTCCTTTATTATCAACTGGAGAATATATTGATAAACCATATTTTATTCCTAACAGATAATCTTCTTCACCATGGCCAGGAGCAATATGTATAACACCAGTTCCTTCGTCAGTAGCAACATTTTCGTATGGAAGACAATATGATACACGTTCAATAAACGGATGTTTACATATTGTAGTTTCTTCTTTTTTGTCACTTACAATTTCTGAACCACAAAACTCTTTGATTACAGGAAGTTTTTTACCAATTATACTTTCTAAATGTTCTAATCTTGTTGAAATAAGAATATAATATTCATTATCATTTTTTACTAAAACATATTTTGCGTCAGGTTTTATTGCTAAAGCTAAATTTGCAGGAAGTGTCCATGGTGTTGTTGTCCAGATAAGTATAAATAATTTATCCAAATCTACATCTTTACCAGAAGTAAGGTCAATCCTAAATTCAAAACTTTTTGCTAACTGTACTACTGGAAATTTTACATAAATTGAGTCAGAAGTTTTATCTTCGTATTCAACTTCAGCTTCAGCTAAAGATGTTTCACAATGTATACACCAAAACACTGGTTTTTTACGTTTTACAATATATCCTTCTTCAACAAGTTTTGTAAATGTAGAAATTATATTTTTTTCATATTGAGGCAACATTGTCAAATATGGTTTATCCCAATCACCAAACACGCCTAATCGTATAAACTCTTCTTTTTGTATTTCAACATATTTTTGTGCATAATCTTTCGCTTTTTTTCTAAACTCAACTTGAGAAATTTGTTCTTTAGTAATTTTAAGTTCTTTAAATAACTGATATTCAATAGGCAATCCGTGGCAGTCCCAACCAGGGATAAATGGTGAATAAAACCCGTTCATACTTTTGTATTTTACAACAATATCTTTTAATATTTTATTTAGTGCATGACCAATATGTATTCTACCATTAGCATATGGTGGCCCGTCATGCAAGATAAATTTCGGTTTATTTATATTTTTCTCTAAAATTTTTTGATAAATTTTATTTTCTTGCCAAAATTTAATAATCTGTGGTTCTTTTTGAGCAAGATTCGCTTTCATTGAAAAATTTGTCTTTGGAAGATTTACCGTAGTTGAATAATCTCTTGTTTCACTCATTCTTAAACTTCTCCTTTTATTATTAAAAATTTTGATTTTATATATAGTAAAAACTAATTTATAAATCAATCATTTGTATATAAAAAATTGTGAGATAAAAAAATATAGAAAAGTTTATTTTTTACTTTGAATGAAAAAGTTTAATAATAATTTTTTCCCATTGTCAGTAAGGATTGATTCAGGATGGAACTGTACTCCTTCAACAACACAATTTTTTTCTTTCAACCTTACTCCCATTATAATACCTTCTTCTGTCCAACTTGATATTTCTAAATTTTTTGGCAAACTTTCTTTTTCTGCTACTAAAGAATGGTACCTTGTTGCAACAAACGGATTTTCAATATCTTTATATATTGTTTTTCCATCATGATAAATTTTTGATGTTTTCCCATGAACTACATATTTTGCACGAACAATCTTACCACCAAGCGCTTCAACTATACATTGATGTCCTAAACAAACACCTAAAATTGGTACCTTATCATAAAATGTAGAAACTACATCACAAGAAATACCAGCTTGTTTTGGCGTACAAGGTCCTGGAGAGATAATTATATATGATGGATTCAATTTTTTTATTTGTTTTATCGTTATTTCATCATTACGATAGACCTTTATTGGGAAATTTATTTCTTTATGTTGTAAAGTAAGTTCACCAATATATTGTACAAGATTGTATGTGAACGAATCGTAGTTGTCTATTATTAAGATCATAGTTTTTGTTTCCCTAAATTTATTGTTCAGCAATTTTTACTGCTAAAAACAACGCTTTTGCTTTGTTTATAGTTTCCTCATACTCCTTCTGCGGAACAGAATCAGCGACAATACCTGCTCCTGTTTGAACATATACATTTTTGTTGTTATAAACAATAGTTCTTATTGTAATTGCCATATCCATATCACCAGTTAAACTAAAATATCCAACACTGCCTGCATAAGGACCTCTTGTAGTATCTTCTAACTCAGAGATAATTTGCATAGCACGCACTTTTGGCGCTCCTGAAACAGTCCCAGCAGGAAATGTTGCTTTTAGTACATCAATACAATCATATTTTTTTTCTAAAACACCTTTTACTGAAGTTACTAAATGCATTACATGAGAAAATTTTTCTATTATCTTAAACTCAGGTAAAGTTATACTACCTATTTTTGAAATTTTGCCAATATCATTTCTTGCTAAATCTACAAGCATTATATGCTCAGCATTTTCTTTTTCTGACGAAATTAAATCTTTTACATAATTGTCATCTTCTTCTTCAGTTAACCCTCGTGGTCTTGTCCCAGCAATAGGTCGTGTCTCAACAACATCTTTTTCTTTTCTTACCAAAATTTCTGGTGAAGAACCTATCAGTATTAAATCTCCAAATTTTAAATAAAACATATATGGTGACGGATTTATAGTTCTTAACGCACGATAAATATCAAACGGTGAAGCAGTGGTAAATTTTTTCCATCTGTTTGAAAGTACAACTTGAATTATATCACCGTTAAGAACATATTCTTTTGCTTTTTTTACAATGTTTACAAACTCATTTTTTTGTTTCAAAGGTTTGTATTCACCTAAAATTTTTTTATTAAAACTTAAATTAAAATCAAGTTCTTTAGTTATACTTATAGTGGAATTAATTTTTGAAATAACATCATTTATCTTCCCTACTGCTTCGTTATATAAATTTTCGATATTAACTTTTCTGTCTTCTACAAGAAGCAAATTTACAATTTTAAGTTTGTTTAAATAATGATCATATATAAGCACTATTTTGTTAAACATTAAAAATACTAAAGGTATGTCTTTAAACTCATTATTTTTTGGTATCTTAACTTTTTTTTCTATAAAAGAAACTATTTCCCAACTTAAATATCCGACGAACCCACCAAAAAATCGTGGTAGGTCATTTTTTAAATTTTTTGGAAGTTTATATTGATTTAATAAAGTTCGTAATTTATCAAACAATGAAACATTAACAAAAATTTTTTGTTTTCCATTTTTTGTTAAATATAATTTTTTGTCAGTATAAGAAAACAAAATATATGGTTCGTATGATATAAAAGAATATCGTCCCCAACGAAGGTTTGATTCTGCACTTTCTAAAAGATAAGCATATTTTTCTTTTGATGCAAGTTTTAAAAACAATGATACTGGTGTTTCTGTATCAACAACAATCTCTTTGTATAAAGGAATAACTAAAGGCAGGTTTTTTTCTTTTTCTACAATTTGTTTTATTTCTTTTAAAGAAAAGTTAAACATAATTAATTTAATTCCCAAAAAACAAAAAAAATAATTAAATTTTTATTTTTTAGCTGGTTTCAAACCTATAAAAGCTTAAGCGCATATTATTTATACAATTATAAACTCTTTTTTTCAAGTGATAAAAAAACTCAATTGAATTGACTTACAAAAAATTTTTAATGAGGTTTTGCATGTAATAGTAAATCCTAATCAAATGCCAAAAAAGGTAATTACTGCATATTTTGACAAAAAAGTGAGGGGAATTTTATGAAAATAAAAATAGATAAAGAAACTGATACCTTATACTTTAGATTGGACAATTTCTGAAATAGTAGAATCTAAAGAAGTAGAAAATGGCATAATTTTAGATTTTAACAAAAATGGTAAAGTTGTTGGTATTAAAATTTGAAAATAATTCAAAAAATTAATCCTGAACAGATAAAAATTTTACAATTTGAAACTGAGCATATATTCATAATTTCACATTTACTCAACCACTTTCTCTACACATTTACTTAACTTGTTTATAAACTTTTTCAGGATCAAAATACTTTTTTTCTACAATTTTAAAATTTCCATTATTTGTTAATTTTCTATAAAAACAACTTCTGTAACCAGTATGGCAAGCAGCTTCTCCTTTTTGTTTTACTTTAACTAACAAACAATCGTTGTCACAATCAATATATATTTCTTTAACTTGTTGGATATTTCCTGACTCTTCTCCTTTCATCCACAACTTTTGTCTCGATCTACTATAAAAATGTGTCTTTTTTGTTTCAATTGTTTTCAAAACAGCTTCTTTGTTCATATAAGCAACCATTAAAACTTTGTTATCTTTATAATCTTGGATAATAGCAGGGACAAGACCGTTTTGGTCAAACTTGATCTGGTCTACAAATTCTAAAATTTTTTTGTTCATAGTATGAAAACAAACCGATTTTATGATGATTTATTTGTAATTTTTAATGCTTCTTCAAAAGAAATTGTCTCAGCATACAAAGCTTTACCAATAATCACTCCTTTAACACCATAAGTTTCTAATTCCTTTATTTTTTTTATATCTTCAATAGTTGTAACACCCCCTGAAAGAATTATTTCTAATCCAAAATCTTTTATTTCTTCTAAATACTTTTTAATTTTTTCACCATCTACCCCTTCAAGCATACCTTCTTTATCAATATCAGTAATTATTATTTTGTTAATCCCTAAATCTACAACTTTTTGTACAAACTCTTTAAGATTAAGTGGTACTATATCTTTCCATCCTCCTATTGAAATTTTCCCTTCTTTGACATCACATGCAACAACAATTTTATCTTTAAACTTTTTTACTATTTTTTTTGTTTCCTCAGGATTTAAGACAACAATTGTACTTATTATAATTCTGTCAATACCTATTTTGTTAAGTTTTTCAACTGTAGACAATTTCCTCACCCCACCACCAAACTGTATCGGTATACTTAAACTTTTACGAATTTTTGTTATTAACTCCCAATGTTGGACACAGCCTGTATACGCGCCATCTAAGTCTATTAAATGTAACATTTTTGCACCACGTGTCTGCCACAAACGTGCTACAAAAACAGGATCGTTAGAATAGATAGTTTCTTGATCTAACCTTCCTTGTGTAAGACGGACACATTTACCTTGATGTATATCAACTGCTGGTATTATTAACATAAATTATACCTGTTCGTAAATATACTTTTGTAAGAAATTAGTTGAAACATCGCCTTCGATAAATGCTTGTGTTTGTAAAACTTTTTTGTGGAAAGGTATAGTTGTCTTTATACCATTAATTTTAAATTCGTCCAATGCGCGAAGCATTTTTTTAATTGCTTCGTTTCTATTCCCACCTACTACGATAAGTTTTGCAATCAAAGAATCATAAAATGTAGGTATTGTATAACCTTGATAAACATGTGTATCAACACGGACACCATTCCCACCAGGAAGTATTAACTTTTCAATTTTCCCTGGTGAAGGCATAAAATCTTTATCAGGATCTTCAGCGTTTATCCTACATTCTATTGCATGCCCTGCGATTGTAACATCATCAGATGAAAAACTTATTTTCTCTCCTGAAGCGATTAAAATTTGTTCTTTTACTAAATCCAACCCCTTTTTCTTTTTTACTAAAGAAACCATCTCAGTAACAGGATGTTCAACTTGTATTCTCGTGTTCATCTCCATAAAATAAAAATTTCCTTTTTTATCCATTATAAACTCGACAGTTCCTGCTGATATGTATCCAATTTCTTCACAAAGTTTTACTGCAGCACGACCTAAATGTTTTCTTAACCTTTCGTCAACAATAGGACAAGGGCTTTCTTCAATAAGTTTTTGATGTCTTCTTTGGACAGAACAATCTCGTTCTGGGAAATATACTATATTACCTTTCTTATCTGCCAAAACTTGTACTTCAACATGTCTAGGTTCTTCAATATATCTTTCGATGTATACTTTATCAGAACCAAAAGCTTTTTTTGATTCCTCCATCGCTGTGAGTAACGAAATTTTAAATGTTTCTAAAGAATTAACAATTCTCATTCCTTTCCCACCACCACCTAACGCTGCTTTTATTATCAAAGGAAAACCAATTTTTTTAATTTCTTTAATCAACTCAGGATCATCAGGATTATCAATCGCTTCTTCTATTCCAGGAACAATAGGGACACCAGCTTTTTTAGCAATCTTTTTTGCTTCAATTTTATCACCCATTTTTTGTATATTTTCTTTTGTAGGACCAACAAATGTTATACCACATGCTTCACACACTTCAGCAAAATAAGTGTTTTCGGATAAAAAACCATATCCTGGATGTACTGCATCAGCACCTGTTGCTTCACATGCAGCAATTATGTTTGGTATAGAAAGATAACTTTCTGTTGCAGGACCAGGACCAATACATATTTTTTCATCAGCAAGCATTGTATGTAAACAATCTTTATCTACTTCAGAATATATCGCCACTGTTTTTATACCTAACTCTTTTGCAGCACGGATTATTCTTACAGCAATTTCTCCTCTGTTTGCTATTAAAAGTTTTTTTATCATTTATTTTGTTCCTCTTCTAATTCCAATACAACCAATGGTTGGTTGTATTCTACAAATTGTCCATCTTCAACCAAAATTTTTTTTACAACACCATTTTTTGGCGAAACAACATCTCTAAATATACGCATTGTTTCTATTATTGCAATCTTCTGTCCTTGTTTAACCTTTGCATTTTCAACTATAAAAGGTGGGTGATCTTTAGATGGAGAAAGTAAAAATCTTCCAACCATTGGTGAAGTTATTACAAACTCTTTTTTTTCTTCTAACTTTTTTTCTTCAATCTGATCTTCTTTAGTAGTTTCTATCTGTGGTTTGCTAAAAACATTACTCAAAACTTCGCTTCTTTTCAACAAAAATTTTTCTCCTTCAGGAGTTTCAACTTCTAACTCTTCAATATCAGTTGTAGACAAAAAATCTATGTATTTTTTTAACTCTTCTAACGAAACCATGATGTTCTCCTAAAATTAGTAATCAGTTCAATTACACTTTATCCTATATGTTGGATTGCATAATAATTTATCGTAATAAACTTTATACTTGGATTGTTTTAATTCTTAGCAACTTAATCAAGACTTTTTCTTTTTCTCAACAACAGCTTGTGCAGCAGCAAGTATTGCTAAAGGTACTCTATATGGAGAACATGAAACATAATTCATCCCAACTTGATAACAGAACTTTACAGAATCAGGATCGCCACCTTGTTCA
>Ga0272449_1000127_pt1 | contig 101186 bp, 112 predicted proteins | sample YNPCB0241_FD_198679 | JGI IMG/M metagenome (GOLD analysis project Ga0272449, IMG submission 198679) | Hot spring sediment microbial communities from Yellowstone National Park, WY, United States - YNP-CB-024-1 | ecosystem: Environmental > Aquatic > Thermal springs > Hot (42-90C) > Sediment...
ATAAATGAGCCTAATTGTATTATCTTCTTGAGCAAGAACATTCTTGATAACACTAATTAGTTCTGTGTGTGGTACCTTGGTATGTTCTGATGACATTATATCACCAATTCTGTCATATGCTTTATATCATTCATATATAAATATTTTGGATAAAGTTCATAAATTTTGATGTCTAGAGTTGTGCATTTTTTAAGAAATAAAGTATTAAGATATATTCCGAAAAAGTATTCAAATATTCCTATTTATTAAAAATGTTAATAATTAAAAAATTTTTATTATTATTTATATTAAAATGTTTATTAAGCAAAAAAAATTTAAAGTAGATGAAATTTTTGTTGTGTCGATGCACATGACTCGTGAGGAAAAGATTAAGTTGGTCCTGCTATTGATTGCAATAGCAGCCTACTTTGCCGGATTCAAGCCATTAGGAGACAAGATAGGTGGAGATCTAGTAATTTAGACACACCTTCCCCCATTTTATTTTTCAACATAATCCATCACATGTGATGGGAAACTGGCTTTCACCTTTTCCCTAAAAAGTTCTGCTACTTCATCTAAGTTTGTGAACCAGCCTATATTATCGTTGAAAGATTCGTAGGGTATAGTGTAGGCTTCAGCCTTTTGATAATCTATAACATGTAGTTTAAATCTTCCTTTGAACATATATAGTTTGTCCGCAAGAAATGTAAAAGCATCATAATATTGGCTTACAGGCATAGAAATTTGCGAAATAAGCTTTGTCCTGTCAACTGACACGCCTATCATCCATGTAAAAGGCAATCCTTCTAGAATGCTGTTAATGTAGGATACATCTGATTTTGTCAAGTCAGAAAATTCTAGGAAACATGCCATAAGATACTTGTTTGTTAAATGATAGCGGTCAGCTTGCCATCTTACGATATAATTTTCTATTATTCTACCTTCCTCAATATGCTTTTTATAATGATATCTTACCTGCTTTTCTGGAACATTAATCTTTTTAGAAATTGATGAAAGAGATTGCGAAGCGTTTATTTGGAATTCTTTGAGTATGAGCAAATCTATCTTATCTATGGGCACACGTGAGTAGTCCATTTGAATCTGAGCTGGCGCTCCTCTTGCTTCATATTCTAATTTGCTCCAGGGAATATTCCATGTTCTTGTTGTGAAGTCATAGAATTCTGACCTCAGGGACAAGTGTTTAAGGTATTGTAGGTCCGTCATCCTGTACTCTTTCAAAACGTCCATTCTTACAAGCTCGTCGAGGAACTGCTTGTACTTTTCAAGCGCTGAATATGGTATTGTCGGTATTGCTATATAGTATCCGTGAGGAATTACCCTAGCGTAGTATGTCAGGTACCCTCTTTTAGCGAGAAGGTCTAAAATATCGGGTATATTCCTAGTTACCTGCAGTGAAAAGTCCAGGAAGAGCCATGAGCGCACAAGCCCAAGTTTAAGGTAGTTGATGCTTACGTGGAACCTTATCCCCATTTCCTTTAACTGGTTTTTTATTCTATATCTTATTGTTTCAGCTGGTAAGCCTGTTGTCCTTGAAATTGCTGAAATGTTTTTTGGACCATATTTTTTTATAGCCTCCACTATGAGCTTCATTTCCTCATCGTATGATATTATTCGCGGGGGTGTTAGGTCGTCTGTGTGCATTACCTTTATTGCACGGTGGTAATTTCCACAAACTTATTAAAAAACTTTTACCAAAAATACTAGCTCCCAGCTTGCAACTTTAACGACCATTTCTAAAGGAGTACAATTATAAATTCATCATTATCTTTATTATGCATTTGAGTATGCACCTTACTATTTATGTTTAATGCGCTTTTGTTCAGACATCCTTTAAGGCTTTCCTAAATGCTTCTATTTCATCTTTCCCATTATTGTACGATGGGATTTACCATTGCCTCTAAAATGGAGGGAATAAGGTGGAAGCCTATAAGGGTCAGACCAACTAATGAACACTACATAAGCAAATATTTCTCAACTTTAGTCTTGGAGGATGTCTAGTAGTTGTTGTGTAGTTTAATAATCATCTTCTCTGCAGTCTTACGAGCATTGTTTTCTCGTGAAGTTTTAAAGCTAGGATTGTGAAGGCTAAAGTGAATAATGTTGTAACCGTTAGATCAAGGTAAGATGGTAGGAAGCCGTTGCCTAAATATTGAAGTCTTAAAAAATCTGTGGGGTATGTTATTGGCGAAAGCAGTGTTATTGGCAGAATCCATGTAGGAAGTTGTGTTATCGGCACAAGGACGCCGCTGACGAATATTAATGGCAATTTTATCGAACTTGACAATAGGACAGCGTCCGCCGGCGTGTCGGTGGGAAGCGCTGAAAACATTATTCCAAGCGACGAAAGACCTACCGCTGTAAGTAAGACTATAACCATTGTTAAAAACATGTTTGCTGGCATAATATTTAAAATTATACCTAAAACGATTAAGGGTATTACGAATATTAGCCCAAATATTGTTGACGCTAAAATGTCTCCGATCAGCATCAATCTTACAGTAATAGGCCTAGACAGCACCATCTCGAGAGTCCTTTGCCTAGTCTCCCAGGGGGCTATAATTGGAGTTACAGATGACGCTGTAAAGAGCAGTGTTAAAGTTATTAGTGAACCTAAGCCCTCCCTTAAATCTAGCCCTCTACCTGCATAGAAAGCGATCCACAAGAATATTGGGAAAAGGACTCCTGTGACAACTATCGGACCCTTCGCATAATAGAGCTTAATGTCCTTCCAGCATATGGCCCACACACGTTTAAGCATATGCGCTTGCTCGGTCCTCATAGACTACTCCCCTTTTGCCACCTTCACAAAGACGTCTTCAAGCGTAGGTGAAGATATCCTAATATCTAATATTTCGAGCCCCGCCTCTTTAGCGAATTCAACAGCCTTAACTATGGCTTCCACGGGTTTTGAACAAACTATTAAAAGCTTAGAAGCCTGCACCTTATATTCACAAGGCTCTAGAAAGACTAGTTCACGGCTTTCTAATGCCCTATTGAAGGTTATAGTAACATAAGTGTAGGCTCCAACCTTTATCTTGAGCTCATCAGGGCTTCCCAGTTCCACAATACGCCCGTTTTTTATAATCGCTATCCTATCACATAATGCTCCAGCTTCTTCAACGTTATGGGTTGTCAAAAATACTGTTACACCATTTCTCTTTAGCTCAAGAATCAGTTCACGTATCATCCTCGCGCTTAAAACATCAAGTCCTCCGGTGGGTTCGTCTAGAAAAAGCACCTTGGGGTTGTTGATTAAAGCCATGGCAACCAAGAGCTTCTGTCTCTGTCCCTTGGAAAGGTTCTTTGCCTTCCTATCCATTATATCATATAAGCCTAAAAGCTTAAGCATCTTTGAAGCCCTATCTTTTATGTCACGGCCAGAAAGGCCGTAAAGGCGTCCTACGAGCACAAGGTTGTCCCAAGATGAAAGGTCTGGGTAAGGGTTCGCATCTTCAGGTACGACGCCAACCAACATTTTAGCCTTAATAGGCTCATCAATAACATTATATCCCATGATCATCGCATAACCTCTGTCAGGCTTAAGCAAGCCTGTCAGCATGCGAATGGTTGTAGTCTTTCCAGCACCGTTTGGACCAAGAAAGCCGAATATCTCTCCCTCTTTTACCTTAAAGCTAACGCTATTAACTGCTGTGATATTCCCAAACTTTTTTTGAATGTCCACTGCTTCAATGGCATCCATCAGCCACCCGCCCCTTTTTCGTCCTCCGCCAAAATCAGGTCGATGACTTTCTTAGCGTCTCTAAGGCTCTTTAATGAGCTGTTCAAATATTCTAACCCCTCTTCAGTGATCTTATACACCCTTCTCGCAGGGCCTCCCCCTTCCACATCCCATTTAGACGTTATAAACCCGAAATATTCCATTTTCCTCAGCAGGCCATAGATGACGGGCTTAGGAGCATCCACATTAAACTTTTCCTTCAACACCCTATGTATTTCAGCGCCATAGACAGTTTTATCCTTTATAAGAGTTAATATTGCTAGGTTTAAGAGTCCTCTAAGCGGTATACCTCGCGAGCAGACTTGTTCGCCTTCGTGACATGGACCTTGATTTCCACCACACATATCACATCATCTATCTAGGTAGATAACATACCTATATAAGTTTTGGATCATAAGGAAAAAAATTATACATATTAGGGAGAGATCTTTTCGCATCCCTTATGGTTCAAGGACTATTTACAAGTTCTGTGCTACTACATAGTTATTTCTATCCTTTTCCTTTGTAGAACTCAGGATTATGGTTCCATTCGAGGATTTAACTCTTCCGTTCGTCGAACCATCTCCACCCAATTTAGTCGGAAGCCTTATTCAAGTCTTCGACACACAGACCAATTTCAAAAGTTTGTGAAAAGATTAGGAAATATAAGGTTATTGATATTGATTAATCTTCATTTTATTTCATTTTATGGTTAAAAGCATGGGCTTCCTTTTCAAGTTATTAGTAAACTTTATATTATCGTTTTTCTTAATAAAGAAAAGATGAAGTTCGTTCTTTTTGTCTGTGTAGGAAATTCTGGTAGAAGCCAGATGGCTGAAGCCTTCTTTAACGCTAAAGCACCTGAAGGTTTTTTCGCTATTAGTGCTGGTACAAAGCCTGAAAAGGAGGTTAATCCTTTAGTTGTCGAGGTTATGAGGGAGAAGGGGATTGATATTTCTTCTAAGAAGCCTAAGGGTGTTGAGGAGTGGATGTTCAGGGATGCTTTCAAAATTATTATTATGGGTTGTGGTGATGATTCCTGTCCCGCTGTCTTCTTGAAGAAGGTTGAAGACTGGCATCTTGAGGACCCTAAGGGTAAGCCTATTGATGAAATCAGGAGGATCAGGGATGAGATTGAAGAGAAGGTTGATAATCTTATTAGAAGTTTGTCGCAGTAAAAGAATATATAGGGGTATGAAGTAAACTATTGTATGTTTAATACTGTGTTTCAAATTGGTATAGAGGCAACGTTCTTCCTAATAATACTGCTGTTTTTCATCGTTTGGCTTATAGCTTCAATGATAAGGATTGTTAGGGAATATGAGAGGGTTGTTGTTTTTCGTCTTGGAAGACTTTTAGGCGCCAAGGGTCCAGGTGTCGTCTTTCTTGTTCCTTTTGTTGATAAGCCTAAGATTGTTGACCTACGTCTGGTGACATTTGATGTCCCTAAGCAGAGGATTATTACAAAGGATAATGTTACCGTCGATGTCGATGCTGTCGTATACTTTAGGGTTGCTGATGCAATAAACGCTGTTTTGAAGGTTAAGGATTACGCGCTTGCTACAAGCCTTCTCGCGCAGACAACTTTAAGAGATGTTATTGGGCAGGTGGAGTTTGATGACCTTCTTATGAAGAGGGAGGATTTGAACAAAAGGTTACAGGCTATATTGGATGAGGCTACTGAGCCTTGGGGTGTGAAGGTTACGGCTGTAGCGATACGCGATGCAGCAATACCTGAGAGTATGCAGAGGGCTATAGCTAAACAGGCTGAGGCTGAGCGTGAGAGGAGGAGTAGGATTATTACGGCTGAAGGCGAGCTTATGGCAGCCCAGAAGATGGCTGAAGCGGCTGAATTCTATGCAAAGAATCCTGCTGCAATGAGGTTGAGGGAGCTTCAGACTTGGACTGAAATAGCTAGAGAAAAGAATTTAATCATCGTTACGGAGGGGAACATTATGCAGGCCCTTCCCGGCCTAGTGTTTTCTAAACAGCGTGAAAAGTGATAAAACAAGATATTTTGGTGCATACTGGCTAGGTTTACATGCCTGATGTAATAGCCTTAGGTGAAGCCCTAATAGATTTTATTGCTTTAGATAGCCCAGACCTTAGTGAGGCAACTAGCTTTCTAAAATCTTTTGGAGGAGCGCCCATGAACACTGTTGTAGGTGTATCTAGGCTTGGTGTTTCAGCTGGTGCTGTTACGGCTGTTGGAGACGACCCTTTTGGAGAATATATTGTAGGGGTGCTGAAGGAAAATTTTGTCGACACTTCCCATATTGTGGTTAAAAGGGGTTTAAGAACTCCTCTTGCTTTTGTAACAAACGAGCCTGAAACTGGTGAAAGGAAGTTTCTATTCTATAGAAGCCCTTTTGTTGGCCCGACAGCCGACGCATGTCTTTCCCTCAAAGATATAGACCTTAACTACATAGTGGATGCGAAGATTTTGCATCTTTCAGGCTTCGCTTTATCTCAAAGTCCTATGAGAGAGACTGTTTTAAAGATTGTTGAGTCGGCTAGAGAGCATGATGTTAAAGTTTTCTTTGACCCAACCCTAAGACTTGAGGTCTGGAGTTCGGGGGAAGAGGTTAGAAAGGTTCTTTTTACAGTATTAAGAAGATGTAATTTGGCAGCATTTTCTGTTGAGGAGATTAAATATTTTTTCGAAACAGACGACCCTGACAGGGCCGCGGATGCGGCTTTGGATTTAGGGCTTGAAGTTGCCTGCATAAGGCTTGGCTCGAAGGGAGCTCTTGTTAAAACATGTGAGGGGGTAAGGGTTTTTGAGCCAGCCTTCAAAGTTAAGGCTGTTGACACTACAGGGGCTGGTGACGGATGGAATGCGGGATTCATCGTTGGCACGTTGAAGGGATTTGGGTTGAGGGAATGTGTTAGGATAGCTAATGCTGTTGGAGCTCTTGTTGTTACAAAACGTGGTGCTATTACAGCTTTACCGTCTAAGGGCGAGTTGAATAGGTTTTTGGAAGATAATGGGGTAGAGCTTGCGGTTTAAAATTTTAAATATTGGTTTAGACGTTTATTGTTTGGTATAATGGTCGACAGGAAAATTCTATATTCATGTCTTATATTGTTTGTTGTCTATCTTGGACTAGCTTCACCCCTGTACTCTTTAGGGGACAGGAATTTGGTTGTCTACACTGACATTTCCGGCTACATTTCTGTTGCAACAGTTGAGCATGTGAGAAGCACCATAGCTTATGCTGAAAGTACTGGAGCGAAGGCTGTTGTGTTCCAATTGAACACTTTAGGCGGTTCAGCTGACGCGATGATGGATATTGTTCAAGCGATTTTAGCTTCAAAGGTTCCAGTTATAGGATACGTTTATCCTCAGGCGGCACAGTCTCTTTCTGCTGGAACATACATTTTGGTTGCAACCGACTATGCTGCAATGGCACCCTATTCTATTATAGGCTCAGCTCAACCTGTTGTAGGCTCTGAACCGACAAAAGAGTCGAAGTACATTAACGCGTTCAAGCAGCAGATGATCTCTTATGCGGCATTACATGGTAGAAATACGACGGTCGCAGAAAAGTTTGTTACAGAAAACCTTAACCTTTACGCGCAGGAGGCTAAAGAATGTAATATTATTGACGCGGTCGAACCTTCTCTTGAAGAGCTTTTGAAGAATGCTGATGGCAAGACAGTTAGGAGAGGTGACACAGTTTTCCAGCTTCAAACATATCCTTTTGAGCTAAAGTATTTTGATAAGCCTGTTAATGTAGAAATTTTAATATACCTTACTGACCCACTTCTCTCCAGCCTACTATTATCTATAGGAATACTTGTTCTACTTGTTGGGTTGTCAACGCCTGGAATGGGTGCAGAAATTGTTGGCGCAATGATGGTTATACTTGGTCTTGTCGGTTTCGGAATAAACATTAACATTGTTTCAGCAATACTTGTAATCTTTGGCGCAGTACTCTTTGTTATTGAGCTTAAGAAGGGGGCTCACGGTATTGCCGCCCTAATAGGTACAGTCGCCATAACCCTGGGATTCGCTTTAACAATTTCAAACCCATTTTCTCCGACACTAATACAAGCGGAATGGGTTTTTAGAACACTTTTAACTGTTGTCGCCGCAACACTTTCAGCAGGAATTATTTTGACAGTGCTGATAGTTAAAGCGATTTCGATAGTTTTGAGAAGAAAGCCTGTGGACTGGCTTCCCAGTGGAGAGGGTAGGGCTGCAGACGATATTTCTCCGGGAAAAAAGGGTTATGTGGTTGTGGGCGGAGAATATTGGCAGGCAACAAGTGATGAGGAGATAAAGACTGGGGATGCTATAGTTGTTGTTGGAAGGGAACATGGTGTCTTGAAGGTTAAGAAGAAGGTTTAGTAGACTATTAGGAGCGAGAGGTCGTTGACGTTAGTTCCAGTAGGCCCAGTGTATATTAGCGAGTTCAGCTGCTTTAGAAATGTGTTAGAATCGTTGTTTTCCAAATATTTTGTTGGAGAAAGGTTCTTTTGAAGAGCCTTTTCAACTGTTTGGCCGTCTACTATTGCTCCTGCGGCATCACTGTTTCCGTCTATGCCATCACTTCCTATTGATGCAAATATTGTGTTTTTAAGACCTTTTATTGCTATCGCTACAGACAAAGCCATCTCCTGATTTCTTCCACCTTTACCATTACCCTTTAAGGTTACAGTTGTTTCACCGCCAAAGAATATGGCGCATGGTGGAGGAATGGGGCCTTTCTGGTTCACTAGCTGTTTAGCTATAGAGGCGATAACTCTACCAACTTCTCTTGCCTCACCTTCAAGGTATGAGGTTAATATCATGGTGTTTAAGCCATAGGATTTCGCCTTCTCCTCCATAGCCTTTAATGCACCAATATTGTTTGCAACGATAATATTTTTTACTCGCTCAAATATTTTGTCTCCAGGCTTTGGAGTGTCCTGAACTTTACCGTTAAGCCCATCCAGAACCCTTTTCATTATATTCTTTGGAACCCTTTCAAGTAAATGATATTTTTCGAACAGTTCGTAAACGTCTTTGAACGTGTACGGGTCTGGGGAAGTCGGACCTGACGCGATAGAGCTCAAGTCGTCTCCAACCACGTCCGATAATATTAGACTTACGAGGTTAGCGGGGTAAACGTGTCTTGCAAGCTGCCCACCTTTTACGCCAGAAATATGCTTCCTTATACAGTTTATTTCTTGGATTGTGGAGCCGGCTGCAAGTAGTAGTTTTGTCATCTCTTGTTTGTCTTCCAAAGATATGCCTTCAGCGGGGTATGTGAAGAGTGCTGAACCGCCTCCGGAAATTAGGCATATAACTAGGTCATCGGATGTTAGTCCACTGGATATTTCAAGCAGCGTCCTTGCAGAATTTACGTTAGCTTCAGTTGGTACAGGATGTGTGCCTTCAAGAACCTTAATTTTTTTCAATTCCGGAGCCTTTACTGAGCCCTTTGGCACGATTATGGCACCATCGAATATTCTTTCACCCAAAATAGCTTCACATGCTAAAGCCATTCTGTAGCTGGCCTTTCCGAATCCTATCACCACAATTTTCTTAAACTTATCAAATTCCTTTGAAAGCTTTGAAAGCATGTTGTAGACTGAAGAATATGGGTTTGCAGCCTCTAAACCTGTTTCAATTATGTCTAGAACCATAGCCTTTTCTTTTGTATCTGAAACTTCATTCCAGTTCAAGATCTTTTTAGCATTCATCACAAAAGTCTTCTCACGTATATCTTAAAAATATTTTTTGCAAATAGATTTGATGTACTTGAGTAACTTTATATAAAGGAATGGTTTGAATTAATGTAATGTTTAAGAAGGGTCTTGAGAACATAGAGGAACCTTACAGGAGTCTAGTAAAAGATTTACTTAACACACTATTACTAGTTTTCAAAGACAACCTTGTATCTGTTGTTGTTTATGGAAGTGTTGCAAGAGGGCAGATGAGAAGAGACAGTGACCTCGACCTTCTTATAGTAGCAGAAAAGTTGCCTGCTTCAAGGTTTGAAAGGATCGCTATGTTTAATAGGGCGGAGGAGGCTGTCGAGAAAAGTTTAGAAGAGTTTTCGAAAAAAGGATATTTTGTCACATTTTCACCAATAATTAAGACTGTGGAGGAGGCGGAAAGAATTTCTCCCCTGTACTTGGATATGGTTGATGAAGGTATAATCGTGTATGATAGAAATTCTTTTTTCGAAAAAATTTTAGAAAAACTTTCGAAAAAGTTGATGGAACTTGGAGCTGAAAGGGTTTGGGTTGGTAGGAAATGGTATTGGAGACTGAAAAAGGACTATAAGTTTGGGGAGGTGATAGTTATTGAATAGTCTTGAGCTTGCAAAGTCAAACCTTAGACAGGCTGAAGAGAGGATTAGACATGCCAAAGAGGCAGTGGAGGAGGGGAACTATCCCTTTGTGGTTAGACAATGTCAGGAGGCGGTTGAGTTAGCTTTAAAGGCATCGTTAAGGCTTGCTGGGATAGAGCCGCCAAAATGGCATGATGTCGGTCCAATTTTAAAAAGGGAAAGGGACAAGTTTCCAAAGTGGTTTCAGGAGAAAATTGATGAACTTGCTTCAATGTCCAGAAGCTTAAGAAAGGAGCGTGAGTTGGCTATGTATGGTGATGAGGAAACGGGTGTTCCACCGGAGGAGCTTTATATTAGGTCTGATGCAGAATACGCTTTAAAGGTTGCTGAAACTGTCCTTTCCAGCGTTAACAGGCTTTTGAGTGAAGTATTAAAATAAAATTTTTTATAAACTCTTTGGTTCTTCTATCCCATACTTTTTAGCTAACTTTACAAGTTCAGAGAAGGTTTCCTCGTCGATGGGTATGCCTTCTTTCATTCTTTTACATGTCAATTCTTCTTCTATTTCGTTGGGGAACAATACTTTAACTCCCTCGGCCACTGGAGTCGACTTCATTTCACGAACATATTCTCTTATATCATTTAAGTATTCTTCGTAGCTTCTAGCCATATCTAATCTTGACACAAGTATTAGGAAGCCACCCTGGGAGAACCATGAACGCTGTATTTTTAGCCCATATCCGCCACCTAAGACGATTCCACATAGTATGTCTATGGCTACAGCTAAGCCGAAGCCTTTGTAGCCTCCTATTGGTAAAAGCATTCCCTTTATCGCCTCATTTGGGTCTGTCGTTTCTTCACCGTTTTCATTGAGGGCCCAGCCTTTTGGGATAGGTGTACCCTTTTTTGATGCAACAAGAAGCTTTCCTCTTGCGACAACACTCATTGCCATGTCAAGTATTATTGGGGTTGAGCCGTCTACAGGAAAACCTATTGCAAGAGGGTTGGTTCCGACCACAGGTCTTTTGAATCCTGGAAGGGCGATGTTTGGAGAAGCGTTTGCAATTGCTAGAGCAAACATTTTCTCTTCTACAGCCTGCATGACATATTTCGCTAGCATGCCTGAGTGTTTTAGGTTTCTTACCCCGGACACTCCGATACCATATTCTTTAGCTTTTAAAATCGCCTTTTCTGTTGCCATGGTTGCTGGAACATATCCGAGAGTATTATCTCCGTCTATTAGAGTGAAGTATCTGTCATCTTTAACTATTTTAATTTTTGGATTTGGATTTATTAAGCCTTTTTCCACACCGTCAGAGTAGTATGACAGTCTAACCACACCATGCGAGTCTACACCTCTCAAGTTCGCTAGCACGAGACTTTTTGATATGATTTCAGAATGTTGGGTTGGAAAACCTAGTTTTATTAGAAGCTCTTTACCAAATCTTTCTAATTCTGTTGGATGGAAGTATACGGGCATACGGGTTAAAGGTTTGTGTAATATGTTAATTTACTTTACTGATATAAAAAGTTACAAAAAATTGGGGGAGTAGTTTAGAGGAGCTTTTTTACTGCTAGGGAATATGCTGTGTATATTGCACCTTTAGCGCTGTTGACAACTTCTTCTGAGGTTTGACCTTCCTGTGGCTTAATTTCAACTGTTACAGGCCCGCAGTAGCCAATTTCTAGTAGAATGTTAAACAGTTTTGCGAGGTCGTTTTCATCATTTAAGGCGCCTGGTGTATGGTATACGGGATGCCAGTCCAGTAAGCCTTCCTTGGCCTTGAGACCGCAACCTATATGGATGACACCAAGTATGTCGGCATAATTTCTTAGAACGTCTGGCGTTTCACCCAGAAGTGGTGCGTGGCTTTGGTCCCACATTAGGAAGACGTTTGGATATTCTTTTCTTATTTCCTTCACAAGTTTTGCAGCATCGTGAACTGGGCCTATAACTTGCTTCTTGTCTTTGTCTATGTCGAATGTTTCAATTGAGATTACTGCACAGTTCTTTAAAGCATATTCTGCAAGTTCTTTTATAGATTTAGTGAACTGCTTCTTACCCTCATCTATATTATTTGCTGTTATATGCCCTGAGCAGACTGCAAACTGTTGCACACCTCTTTTAAGCCAGACTTCCATTTCACTTTTAACGTATTCAACAGCCTCCTTTCTTTTTGCTTCATCTAGCGCGCTCAAGTTTTTTCCAGCCAATATGTCAGGTTGGAAGGCCCTTGCAACATCTACGCATTCAACATATTTTTTAATCTTGTTCCAGCCATCATCACTTATCCTCTGAACTTCTAGCCTGTCAAAGAAGTTGTCTAATGTTAGAAACTTTATAGCCTTTTCAAGCTCGTCTTCAGTTTTTTGCAGGGAAGGATAGGCCATGAACAGTACTATACCAAGCTTCCATGGGAATTCGGATGAAAACAGTAGACCATCCTTTTTAACCTGCACTGTGAAGACCATTTTAGATCATCTTCACCTTATCTAGGGGCCTGATGTTTTTCACATCAGGATTAACTAGTGCCGGAGGCTCTTCACCCTTAAGAACTTTCACTAGGTTTATTGCTGCAAGTTCTGACATCTTGGTTCTAGACTGTACTGTTGCACTTGCTATGTGTGGTGCGACTACAACATTCGGTAGTGTTAGTAGTGGATTGTCTACTGGTGTAGGTTCTTTTTCGAACACATCTAATCCAGCAGCGAATATCCAGCCTTCCTTTAAAGCCTTGTAGAGAGCCTTTTCGTCAACTATACCTCCTCTTGAAGTGTTAACTAGTACTGCTGTCTTCTTCATCAGCTTTAGATTATTCTCGTTTATTAATCCTATTGTCTCTTTTGTTCTGGGAACGTGTATGGTGACTATGTCAGCTCTTTTAAGAAGCTCGTTAAGTTCACAGTATTCTATTCCAAGCTGCTTCTCAAGATCTTGTCTCCTTATCACATCATAGTAGATTATTTTCATGTTAAAGCCTCTCGCCCTTTCTATGACAGCCTGCCCTATCCTGCCGACACCTATAACACCTAATGTTGCACCATATACATCGTAGCCGAGGAACATGTCAATAGCCCAAGGTATAACCCACTTTCCATCCCTCACATACTTGTCGGCTTCCACAATCCTTCTAGAGGCGGCCATGATGAGTGTCCAGGCAAAGTCTGCTGTAGCATTTGTTAGAACACCTGGAGTGTAGCAGACGTAGATTCCTCTCTTTGTAGCTTCTGGAACATCTATATGGTCAAAGCCCACACTTACTGTGCTTACTACACGAAGTTTTTTGCCTGCGTCATATATGTCTTTGTCAATTTTTTCTGTTATCTGGCATACTAGGCCGTCAGCATCTTTTACTAGGTCTATGATCTCCTGTTTTGTAGGTGGCCTTATATCTTCTCTGACTACTACGTCACAATTTTCTTTTAGAATAGATAGGCCAGGTTCCAATATTTTTCTTGTTAAAACAACTTTAGGTTTGGGAATATTAACCACCCTCTTACTTCTCTGTGGTAACGGTAAATATATTTTTTGGAAAATGTCAATAACACTAAAAGCAGGAGGACGCATGCTGATATTTTGTTATCCTAATCTGATAAAGGGAACTTAACCGCACTCTCACATAATCCCTAACCTTATGCAATACATCAATATTTTTCGTTATTCTCCCGAAAACGTTCTACATATTTTTACTAAACAAACTTGCGTGTAAATGGAAAGGGGGCTCTGCAATTTTATTAAAGAAAACAAGAAGAATTTAAGACAAAATTTTCAATTTTGAAGATTTAAAAATTGAATAGTCAATTAGCTATGCTTCTAATTTGCTTAAGTACATTAACCTTTAGGTAGTAACATATGTGACGTCCTCTCCACGGCTGAAGCCGGGAGCTTCCAGCTTTTCCTTCCTGTTAGGCTTCATCTCTCACGGTCTGGAGCGTTTTGCTGGAAGCATGCTTTCGCACGAGGTTCCAGCGTTCGCCTGAAGCTTTACGCTTTCAGTCACATCTGCTGGTTCAGGGGCGTCACGGCCCCCCATCCCATAGAACTCATTATTCTATGGGCTAAAGTCGTCTTGCCAATGCCACCCTAGCGGGCTCGGAACATCCGATTTAAGGCAAAAATATTTTTGGAGAAAAAGGGTGTTTAAGCTTTACCCATTCACCCCAGAGCTAAAGCTCCAGTTTTCTGAGCACCCCATCTTTATAAAAGTAGTACTTTAAGATATGTAGTACCAAAAATGGAGTACGAGGTCAAGGTTACAAGAAAGGGCCAAACAACGATACCTGCTGAGCTTAGGAGGAAGTACAATATTACTGAGGGGTTCAAGATTATTAGTAGTGGATGTTGGACAAGGAATTCTTATGAAGCCTTCATTGAAAACCTCGGATTTAGCGGGCTCAGGCTCCAAGTATGCGACTCCGGAAGAAATGAAAAAATTCCTTGACAAGCTTAGGGAAGAGGACTTATGAGCGTTTATGACACGAGATTCTTCATTGAACACTACTATTCAAGGAACGAGGAAGTATTAAAAAAGACGAGGAACACTCTTAAAACGGACAAAAACAAAGTAACTTCGGCAATCGCTGTTCACGAAGTTAACATTGGAAAAGGAGGGAAAAGAGCAGGCCGAACTTAGGACAAGGCTTCTCGAGAAAGACTTTAAGGTAATAGATGTAGATGCCCAAATAGCCAAAATATCTGCAGAATTAAGACATAAGTATAGAATACCATTAGCGGACAGTATTATAGCGGCAACAGCTAAAAGCCTCAAGTTGAAATGTATAACAGACGATCAGCATCTTATTCAAATGAAAGAAATAAAGACTAAATGGATTTAGTCAAGAATCTTTTCTACAGGCCTTTTAGAGGAACTTGACAGTTATCTTTACACCATCCCTAACCTTATGCAACACTTCAATATTTTTTGTTATTTTCCCGAAAACGTTTACTGGGCTTGCCGCCACAGGCTCGGGGCCTGAACTGGCTGGTGTGGGGCCGAAGAAAAGACACATTGAACGTCCTGGAGGCCAGTATGCTATATCGCCGACCTCAACCTTTCTTTTACCATTTTCAACTGGAATATTTACTGGTGTGTCAAAGTATATTTCCTTTCCCCAAGTGTTTGCTTCTGATTCAAATGGTATATGTTTTATAAACGCTTCGTAGGTTTTAGGGTTTACTTGGTCTGAGATTTCTCCTTCAACTGAACCTACATTTTCAAATTCTATTAGAATTTTTTTGGAGGCCATATATTTTCACTCATAAAGTGGTGATTGTGTTTGGATATTTTAAGTTTTCTCAATACAAAAACTTATATCATATGGGATATAATTGTTTTGAGTTGCCAAAATATGGTTATGTTATATCTGAGGAGATTGGGTACAAGGTTAAAAATATTTTTAAAGACATCAACGAGCAGAAGGATCTTGAGAACGGTTTAAAGTTTCTAAGAGAATTAGGATATGATGGTGTAATCTTACCATTAATGTTTAATATTGGAATTCTGGTTAAGCAGTTAAACGAGATATTTAAAAACTTTGGACTGGTGATAGCGGGACTTTCAACAGACCATTATAATACACACTTAAACTATTCTTTTACAAGCTCTAATCCCGTTATTAGGGGTAGAACCTTAGATGTTACTATGTCAGGTTTGTCTGTTGCCCGAGAACTTTCTGCACCTCTCGTTATTGGAAAAATTATTGGTAAAAGTGTGAGAGAAGAGAAGTCTGAGGTATGGTTGCAGGCTTCATTGAAGATATTAGATAAGAGGGCAAAGGATTTTGGTGTAAAGATATTGATAGAACCGTTTAACAGTTATGAGACAAGCTTTTTGAATGATATTTCAGAAACCTATAATTTGATAAAAAGGCTTTCTTTAGAAAATACTGGCATACTCGTAAATTCTTATCATATGAATATAGAGGAGTTAAGGATAGAGGATGCTATCGAGTATTCGAGAGAAAAGATTTGGCATGTAAAATTTTCTGACACTAGGAGGATGCCTTTAGGCTATGGGCATATCGATTTTAATAGGATTGTTAGAGTATTGAAAAAGATTGGATATGATGGATGGTATACTGTCGAATGCCTTCCATTTCCTAGTATAGAGGATGCAGCAAGAAACTCTTTGAACTATTTGAGGCAGACTATTTTTTCATAGTGCCAATCAATTGGCCAACTTTCTTAGTATTCTGTTCTGGACCAGCTGGGCTATATACGAATATGAATCGTAGTTCACTCTTGCTTGTATTTATTATCTGGTGACCAACCTTGGGCGGGCAAAACAGTATTGAACCTTCGCATATCCTTTTTTCTTGGTCACCGACTTTAAAAATGCCTTCACCACTTAACACGTACATTGCCTCTTCTTCGTTTTCGTGTGTATGGAATGGTATTTTGCTTTGTGGGTCGATAACACACATTCCCATTGACAAGTTCTTTGCACCATCATTATTGTCCAATAATATTGCCACAGTCCTATTACAACCTTCGGGTTTAGTTACTCTATATGCTGCCGCATCACATACATCCTTAACGAAATTAAATACTTCTGGCATACCTTGTGGTAAGGCTGAGGCATGTTAAAAAAATTTTGTTTTAAACTAAAATAGATTCTTAATAATGTGGGATAGTATTGATGTTAGTGGTGCCGGGTATATGCCAAATATTATGGCTAAAACTATCATGGTAACTATTGGTATTAGCATTTCCCATTCTGGATCCTTTACATCCTTATATTTTTCATTTAGTTCACCATAGAATATTCTTCTAACAGTCCATAGACCGTATCCTGCTGTCAGTATGGATACTAGTATACCAACCACTACAGTAGCGAGCTTTAGATAGTCTGTAGGATTAAAGCTACTGTATACAGCACCAGAGAATATGAAGAATTCACCCCAAAAGCCTATAAGTGGCGGAACACCTGCGAGGCCTAGAAAACTTACTAGCGTGGAAATGGCTGTGAGAGGCATTTTTGGAGCTAGTCCACCAAGTTCACTTATCCTTCTTGTCTTAAGATTGTGCATGAAAACACCTGATATCATGAAAAGCGCTGCCTTACTTAGGCCGTGGCTGACGTATATTATTAGTGATCCTGTCAAACCTATTATTGATGCTGAAGCTATTCCGAAAAGCATGTACCCCATTTGGCTTATGCTAGAGTATGCAAGAAGCCTTTTTATATCATCTTGTGCGAAAGCCATTAATCCACCATAGGCCATTGTGATCACAGAAAGCAGTGTTAAAATGAATGTAAAGTTGTTGTCGAAGGCTACAGTTGGAAATGATGTGTAAAGAATTCTTATCGCAGCATACCCTCCAATACCTATCATTGCAGGAGAAAGTAGGGCACTTATTGGTGTAGGCGCTTCAGCGTGGGCGTCTGGAAGCCAGTTATGTAGTGGGAAGATGGCCATTTTAACAAAGAGGCCTATCAAAATAAGGACAGCTATTGGATAAAGTATATTCTTAGGCATAAGAGCAGCTCTTTCAGCTATAACGAAAAGGTCAAAGGAGCCTGTAATCATGTACGCTCCACCTATACCGGCAAGCATTACAACGGCACCGGCTTCAGTAAACAGGAAATATTTTAGGGCAACCTTTTCCCTTTCACCTGTACCCCAGACACCAATCAGGATCCATGATGGAATAAGCATGAGTTCGAAGAAGAGGAAGAATATTGCAAGATTTACTGACAAAACAGTTCCAACCATGCCAGAATAGTAGAGTAGATAAAGCACATTGTAGAGGTCGAAGTTCTCTTCACGCTCCATATATTTTATCGAATACAATGAGATAGCGAGAGATAGTAGTGTGATGGTTAATGCTATAATACCGCTAACACCATCTAACAGTAAGGTGAAGTTACCTATAAGTGGGGCCCAAGAATAGGATTCGATCAGCGAATATCTAACGTTTGGCAAGTTTACGACTTCAGCCAACATGATGCAAGTGACATAGAGCAGGGATGCGAAGGTTAGCCAACCACATTTTTGGCCCAATATTTTACCAAAAAGCATTACGACGACCGCCATCAATATTGGCACAATTATTATTTGGAGGAGAGAAAAGGCTATCATCTAGATCACCCTAATATTATAAAGCGTAAAATAATTACTGCAACAAAAATTCCTAGCAGAAACAGCGTCAAGTTATCGTTAAAGTTGCCGGTCTGGATTCTCTTAATTTTAGCTGAAGCCTGTTTAGCTGCTGACGCAATATAATAGTTTAGGCCGTCCACGATCTTGGACTCAAAGTTTTCGTAAAGCCAGCCTGATATGGCTATGGTGGGATAGACAAATAGGCTATAATATATTTTGTTAATATACCATCTTTTAGCTAAGAATGTCCAAAGTTTTGAAAGGAATGTTTTAGAAGAAATGTCTGGAGACTTTAACCTTTTTATGTAGAAAATGTAGGCTGGAACAAATCCGATTACAACACACATTGTTGACAAGAACGCTATAGTAGATTCTAGAGCCAAATTTGGAACATACTCGCCATGGAGGAAAATCATGAGATATTCGAAGGCTCTTATAAGCCAATCTCTAACAAAATAGCCTCCAATACCTAAAACCAAGGTTCCAGCAACCAGTATAGCGTAGGGAGCCCACATTATTGCAGGAGCCTCATGCAAGTGATGCTCATGCGATTCTCCAGCATTTCCGTAAAACACTAGACCAATCATCCTGAAGGTGTAAAAGGATGTTACTATAACAGTGGAAAGCGCTAACAAAAATAGCATATACTCTCCTGTTGCCAATGAAGCTTCAAGAATCATATCCTTGCTCCAGAATCCGCTTAAGATTGGTACACCAGCAAGAGAACATGATGCAAGAGCCATACACCAGAAAGTTATCGGCATATACTTCTTAAGACCACCCATATCGTACATGAACCTTGAACCCGCAGCATGTATTACAGAGCCCGCGGCCAAAAAGAGGGCAGCCTTGAATAGGGCGTGGCTCATTAGATGGAATATGGAGCCGACATAGCCTACAATAAATTCAACAGAAAGACCTGCTATGCCTAGGGACATCATCATGTAACCTATTTGGCTTACGGTAGAATAGGCTAAAACCTTCTTTAGCTCTCTTGAAACCATAGCCTGAGTTCCGGCAACGAATGATGTTAGCCCCCCAACCCAGGCAATGAAATAGAACATGAGTAGGAGTGTGGACGAACCTGATGCAAGTTTGGTGGCATATAATATTGGAAACATTCTTGCAACAAGATAGACACCTGCCTTGACCATTGTGGCAGCATGTATTAGGGCACTGACAGTAGTAGGTCCAGCCATAGCGTCGGGAAGCCATTCCATAAGAGGTAGCTGAGCACTTTTGCCTATTGGGCCACCGAAAAAGAATATTATTGCAGGCAAGAGAGCCCACACTGGAACACGTGATATTGCACCATTCTGCAATTCTACAAAATCTAATGTTCCAGCAAATGCGAGAATTATGAATGCGCCGACAAAAAGTAGAAGGTCTCCGAATCTAGTCATTATGAAAGCTTTTAGGCCAGCGTGTGATGGAGGATATGCTTCGTCTCCTTCTCCAACCCAATACTTTTTCCAACCTTCCCTGCTATCCTTGTAATAGAATCCGATTAGAGCGTAACTGCATAAGCCTACACCTTCCCAGCCGAAAAGCATTTGGATAAGATTATCTGAAAGCACAAGTAGAAGCATATTTCCAATAAATAGGTTCATAAAGAACCAATATCTTGTAAGACCTTCTTCACCCTTCATGTAGCCTAGCGAATAAACCATTATTAGGAACGCTATAATAGAAACTACATTAGACATTATAATGCTTAATGGGTCAACAAGAATGCCAGCACTAATCTTGCTCAATATCGGTGAGCCTTCAACAGACAACCAGACAAAACTTTCATGCAGAGGCCATTCCACATGCGCCCTAAAGAGATAGGATGCGAGAGTAACCGTAGACAATACCGACAAGAATGAAAAGAATACTGCACCGTAATCTCTTACCCTATCACCTAATTTAGCGAGCAGTGGTGTTAGAAGGGCGCCTAAAAGTGGAAATATCCATGCAAGCCAACCAAAAACTAGCAATTCTTCCATACTCACACACCTCCAAAAAGTGACCATAAAGCAGCTCTAACAAATGTTATGAAAAGATCTAATCTGATAGTTATTATAATTAATAGTGAAGCTAAAACAACAACAGGAAGCCACATGAAAACTGAAACTTCAGTAGCGGATTGACCCTTTTCTGAAACAGGTCTAAAGACTATTTTTTGAAATACCCAAACATAATATGCTGCATCGAAAACGGAATTGAAGACTAGAAAAGCTAGTGTAACAAAGAGTATTGGGTCACTTAATACTGTTGCAGTAGAGGCTATAATGAAAAGTTTACTCCAGAATCCGCTCAAAGGAGGAACGCCGGCTAAGCCTAGTAGACCGACAGCTGCTGAAAAAGATGATAGAGGCATTTTTCTAACCAAACCTTCAAGCGCATTTAAGGAATAGTTTTTTGTTTGAATACTAAAGTTTCCAACTGTCATGAAGAGAAGGCCCTTACCAAACACATGGTTCAGCATGTGCAAAAATACACCTATCAAGGCTACTTCGAAGGCGTAGGAGAGAACATGTCCGTAGGTGTAGATTATGTAGGAGGCTACTCCAACTCCAGTAAAAATGTAGCCCATGTTAGATACACTTGAGAAGGCTAGAAGACGTCTAATATCCTTCTGTGTCACGGCTAAAAAGTTTCCGATGGTAAGGGAAAGCAGTCCAAAACATATCAATATGAGTCCATAATCGTAATATGATGGGTTAAAGACTGTCATCAAGCTTCTAATTATATTAAATGCTGAAATTTTGAGAACTACTGTGGAAATTGATGCAATACAGTTTGGAGCACCAACATATGCGTCAGGAATCCATGAATGGAATGGTACAATGGCTGAGCTCATTCCAAATCCAACAATGATGGCAACTATAATGAAATAGATAGAGATGCTAGGTTGATGTTTAACAACAATATTTGCAAGTGATGAAAAGTTTAATGTTCCAGCGACACCGTAGAGCATTGAAATACCATATAATGCGATAAGTGAACCTATTGTACTCATTAAAAGATATTTTATACCACCTTCAACCGCCTGCCACCTATATTTTCTAAAGGATACAAGAGTATATGATGATATGCAAATAAGCTCCCAGAAGACGTAGAGTGTGAAAAAGTCCTGTGAAAATAGGAGACCAACTATTCCACCGGAAAGGGTCAAAATCAGTGTATAGTATTTGTCTAAACCATTGTCAGCCTCCATGTACTTTATGGAATAGAATGTTACCAGCAAAATCATTGTAAGAGACAAGAGTGCGAGATAAATGCTCATCGTAGTAGCATAAAGTTCTATTCCAAATGGGGGATTGAAAACATCCACGTGATAAGATAATGGGACAGACGGTATCATGTAGGCTATAAGCAGCATAGATGCACCAATCATGATGAAGGCGAAAAAGTCTCTGAGTTTAGGAAACTTCAGATATTCACCTATTTTCGAGACTAGAGGTAAAATTAGAGCTGAAACAAATATCACTATAAGTGGGTCTAATATTGCATTTACCATTTTAATCGCCTCACAACCTCCCAATCAACTTTACCATAATGACGGTACACGTTAACGATTAAAGCCAAAGCTAACGCGGCAACACATGCTCCAATAGCTATTGATATAATAGCAAAAGTCTGGGCGAGGGCGTCAACATAACCGTCCCTCGCACCCACTACTATAAAGTTCAAGTTTACAGATGCCGTCAAGATTTCTACACCTAAAACAGTTTTTATCATGTTCCTCTTTGTTACAATACAGTATATTGAAAGGCATATAATCAAAAATGTGAAAAAGAGCAATATTGTGTACACTATTCTTCAACCTCCTCAACAAACCCTACTTTTTCTTCCCTCAACAGGGCGTATACGGCAGCAATGGTCGCGAAGACGATAAGTGCTTGAACAAGTACATCTATGAGCCTATAAGTCCATAGAAAAGCAGGGGCGCGGGTAAAATTCCAGTCAACCGATATTCCAACAAATTTTAGATAATATATTGCAGATGCGGAGGCAAAAATGATCAGTAGTAGAATTATTCCAGCAACAACCTTATTCAAAAACTTTTCTTCTTCAATCATTTCCTTATTCTACCTCCCATAGTGTGTAGGGCTGCAAGAAATAGCACAGTTACACCGCCAGCATATACTAGGATCTGGAATAAACCCGTGTACGGTGCACCTAAAACGTACATTATTATCCCTACTATAACATTAAACAAGAGGAAATAGAGTAATGCACGTATTATGTCTCTAGATTCAACAGCCGATAATGCTGCAATAAAGGCCAAAAGTCCGAAGAGAATTTGATAGAATGCTTCCATTCACTTCACCACCAAATCCTTTTTGTCTAAGCTTATAACCTCAAACTGTTTTGTTAAATGTATTGATTTGGTTGGACAAATATCCTCGCATTGGCCACAGTAAGTGCATCGTGCCAGGTTAAAAACAGGTCTTTTACCTTTCTCGTCTGTAATAATTTCTATAGTGTATGAGGGACAAACTTGATAGCATAGAGTACATCCTATACACTTTTCCCTATAAAATTCAAGCTTACCACGGTATCCTTCTGGAACATGCACCTTATCCCTTTCCTCAGGATATAATACTGTAGCCCTCTTCTTAAACAAATTTTTTAATAACTCAGATAACATGGACATTACACAATCAACCTCACAATCAAAAACTGTATGATAGCTAAAGGTAATAGATATTTCCATGAAAGTGATACAATCTGGTCAATCCTTAAACGTGCGAAAAGGGCTCTAACAATTGTTAATATTGCAAGCACAAAAATCGATTTAATGATAAAGTATATTGTGAAAAGAAATGGCTCAAATCCTGGCACCACGGGACCTAATGGGCCGCCTAGGAAGAGGGTTACAGCAAGACCACATAAGAACACTAGCTCAATATTCTTTGCGAGTCGGAACATGGCAAGTCTACGGCCACTATAGTCAACATTCCATCCTGCAATAATTTCTTGCTCGGCTTCAGGGAGATCGAAAGGTATTCTTTCTAGCTCAGCTTGGGCTGCGAAAAGGAAAACGATAAACCCTAAAATGTTAGGCCCAAGAATATACCATATACCTTTCTGTGATAAAACTATATTTTGGATAGTTAACGAGCGGGCGTTTAAAGCTACAGACACTATTGAAATCATTAGGGGAACTTCATAGCCTATAAGCTGTAGAAATGAACGTTCCGCACCTATTATAGCGAACCTGTTGTAGGATGCGATTCCTGCAAAGAATGTTATTATACATAGGAATGTTAACAAAACTACAGCGATAACCAGGTCTCCTTCAAAAGAAAGTATGCCCTTATAAGAGAATATGGGAAGCAATAATGTTGCAAATATTGAGAGCGTTAGAGAGAAGAGTGGTGTTGCTGTAAACAGTATCCTATCAACGCCCTTTGGCACTATATCTTCTTTAGAGAGAAGCTTAATGAAGTCTGCGAGAGGCTGAAGAATTCCGAGTGGGCCAGCATAAAGAGGGCCAACCCTATTCTGTAACTTCGCATAAAACTTTCTATCGAGCCATTCATAAAACAGCGCTAGTATGAAAATGAAAGTGAATCCTGGGAAAACTAGAACCTTTAACGTTTCAATCAGATACGATTCCGGAGTCATGCTTTCACCTTCTTACTCATGCCCCTAATCTCATCCAGTGTCCATGTCCAAGTTTTACCCTTTTTCACGTCAATAAATTGGACTCTTGCAGTGCAGCATATGCATGGGTCGATTGAGCCATATATTATTGGAACATCACCTATATTGACAACATACCTACCTTTTGATGTGAGCATGACTCTTAAAGCACCCAAATTTGCTAGGGTAGGAGTTCTAACCTTATATCTATAAGGTTTTGGTGTACCCTCACATAGGGTATAATGTAAGAGTTCACCCCTAGGTGCTTCGACTCTAGTCAAAGCTTCTCCAGCGTTTGGTTTCATGGGCAACTTTATCCTAAACGGGCCTGATGGTAGATTCTTTAGTGCATAACGTATCATGTTAACACATTCTAGAAGCTCTTGTGCTCTTACGACAACCCTTCCGAAGACATCGCATGAATCATATGTTATAACGTTAAATGGAACTTCATCGTGTGCAGCGTAGGGGTCGTCAGCGCGTACATCAAATTTTATTCCAGAAGCTCTAATAACTGGCCCAACTGAGCATGTGGCTTTAGCGTCTTCAGGGGAAAGATAGCCGACTCCTTGTGTTCTTTTTGCGATGGTGGGTTCGGTTAGGGCAACTTTAATGTAATATTTTGTCCTTTCTTCGACGACATCCATTGTTTTTAAAAGTTTTTCAGCTAGCTCAGGTGTAATGTCCCTTCTAACACCGCCAATTTGACTATATTCTGTTGTAACCCTATTGCCCGTTATAGCTTCAAGCATGTCCATTACATGCTCTCGGTCCCTCCAAGTGTACATGAACATTGTGTTAAATCCTATCTCGAATGCTGCGACACCAAGCCATAGAAGGTGACTGTGTATTCTGCTTAATTCTTCAACAATAACCCTCAAATACTGTGCCCTTGGAGGAATTTCTTTATCATATAGCTTTTCAACATTCAAGGTGTAGCATAGACCGTGAGCTGCATTACATATACCACAAATTCTTTCGACTAGCGGTAGACCTTGAAAGTAGGTTTTAGTTTCAAGAAGCTTTTCAATTCCTCTATGCATGTAGCTGACGTCGAAGTCAACACCTACCACAGTCTCGCCTTCAACTTCAAGCTTTAGTAGAAGAGGTTCCGGTAAAGCTGGATGCTGTGGGCCTATTGGTATATCGAATGTTGACATTATTCACCACCAACATCCCTTAGAGGCTGATTGTGTCTTGTTTCAAAAGACTTTCTAAGTGGGTGCACGTCAGTTGGCCAATCTTGTGGAAGGACTAGACGTTTTGGGTTGGGATGCCCTTCAAATTTTACACCCATCAAATCCATTATTTCCCTTTCATAAAATTCTGCACCCGGTATCAAGTTACATAGGGAGATGATTGTTGGAGAATTCTTATCGACTGCTGTTTTAACGGATACCGATGTGGACAAACCTAAGTGAGCAATAATTTCAATATAGTCTTTCAATTCTGTTGCGGTCATGGTTTCAAGATGATACAGTCCCTTCTCCTTTACAAGAAATTGTATAACTTCATAATAATGTTCTGGACTTACTTTCAAAAATATTCTTCTCTTAGAAATTTTCGATTCAACTATTTTTTCTCCAAAGACCGATTTAAGCTCGTTTAAGAAACTTTCTTCAAAGCTCATTTGCTTTCACCAATCTTCTTTAGTAGAAAAGATAAACCATTTATTATATTCTCAGGCTTCACGGGACAACCTGAAATGTATGCTGTGACAGGAATCACTGAATCTACACCTGGATATATGTTATATGAGTTTCTGTATACGCCCCCGCTTATAGCACAGGTTCCTACTGCAACAACATACTTTGGTTCCGGCATCTGCTCATAAATTCTTAAAAGTCTATCTCTAACCTGTCTGGTTACAGGACCTGTTACTAAAAGTATGTCAGCATGCCTAATACTTCCCCTTAAAATGGCACCAAATCTTTCAACATCATATCTTGGTGTAAGGCAAGCTAGAATTTCAATATCGCATGCGTTACATGATCCAGTACAAAAGTGGGCGATCCACGGACTTCTTTTTCTAGCCCAACTTATTAGACCCAAGAGCTAAAACCTCCTTGAAAAATATATTATGCTTAACATTACTATAATGACATATAATATTACACCTAACTTGCTAATAGTATAGAATGAACCTAAATTAGGTCCAATTGAGAAAAAGAGCATAAGAGATATTACATCAAATACTATGAAGAGTAGGGCGTAATCAAAAAGTTTTATGTTTACGGGTACAAGTTCATGCTCAACCCTTTCACCACCAGTATATGGTAATAGCTTTTCTTCTGATGGTGTTGACTTTGGAGAAATTTTTCCTCCAATCCAAAATATTATTGCTGAAATGAATAGTGCCAATAGTAGCATGTAAAATATGGAGATGCTCAAAAGCAAACCCCAACATAAGCTTCTTATCCATATTATATAAAATTTTTTTATAGCATAATATAAGAAAATAAAAATTTAAACTTATCTTATTAGAAAACAGTGCACTTCTTCCAGTGGTATAGATTTAGATTCTAAAGTTCTTTCGTAGCCAACCATATTATAGAATCGGACTTTTACTGGAATATTCTTTGGAGCCTTAGAATATGAAACTATTATAGATGCAGCTGTTTGAAGATTAATATCGTTCAAGTTTCCATAATATAGTCCAAGAGGGCCTTTATAGTCTAAAACCTCGAACCTTAGGTCTTGTAGGCTAATATATTTTACCATCTCTTCATTTTCACTCTTATTTCTTCCAATTATAACCTTTGTACTATCATCCAAGCGGAAATGCCTTCCAAATTTTAGGAGAATTACATCCTTTAATCCAAAATCTGGAAGATGCTTCTTTAAATCCTCAAATCTTCTTCCAAAGGCGGTTTCTGTGAGTAGGCAGCCTCCTGCTGGTGATGGATACTCTTTTATTCCAAATCTTTTAGCCAAATCCAGTTGCATCCTTCTAGACCTACCTCTAATGTCCAGCAGCCGCTCTCTTTTTATAATACCCTTATTTTCTGGAATTGTTTCCGGAAGCAGTTTTGCTGAAAGAGGTCTCAAAACAAGACCTTCTACACCTGCTTCTCGGTCAATTTTTTTCAGACATTCTATAGTTTGTGAAAATGGTCGTTGTCCTAAAACTTCTCCTGTCGCTATGAAATCAGCACCTTCTTCCTCCATAACCTTCTTGGCATGTTTCATCATCAATATTCTGCAGTCTATGCATGGATTTGCAGCACGCCCAAACCCATATTTAGGAGATTTTAGAATTGGAAGGTATTCTTCTTGTAAATAAATGGTCCTTAACTTGCAGCCAAGCCTATTTACTGTATCAATAATGTTTTTGAAAGCTTTAGACTCACGGTTATAGTTGTAGAATGGTGTAATAAATGTTAGTGCAATGACATCAATATTTTGTGAAACTAGAAGATGTAATGCTAGTGTACTGTCCAGTCCACCTGAATATAAGAGGATTGCCTTATGCTTGTATGACATAACACTGTTTGTATAGATAGTTAGGTCTTAAATTTTTTGATGCTCACAAGTCGTAAACTAGTCCTGGAATTTTTGGGAATAGTTGAACTTCACCAATATGCTTTGATCCTACAATCCAGCACACTAGCCTTTCCACACCCAAACCTGCTCCGGCAGAAGGCCTAATTTTACCTTCTTTAGCAAGCTTTAGAAGGAGGATGAAATTTTCTTTTCTAACATTATCTCGCTCCATTTTCCTGATAATCTTACTATATTCCCATTCTCTTCTAGAACCGGAAAGAACTTCACCATATTTTGGAAGGAAGAGGTCATAGTTATCCCATCTTCCAGTTGAAAAGTCTTCGTAGTCGTAAAATTCTCTTGGAATGTTCACAACCCATGCGGGTTCCTTTATATTTTCTTTGAAAATGTTCTCCCAATCCTTGCCGTATTTTTCTTCAAGATCAATTCTGTCAAAAACCTTTAAAGGAATATCGGGTACACTTAATCTTTTATAAGATTCTAGATATTCTAACTCATCTTTTGCGTTATCCCTTAAATATAGTATTAAATCTCTTATCACTTTATCCACAAAGTTCATGATATCGGATGAAGTGGCTTCACGTACTTCAAAATCTAGCTGAGTAAATTCGTAGAGGTGCCAGCCCGTATAGCACCTGTCCCTTCTTTCAACTCTAACATTAGGTGAGAGGGTGAAAAGCTTAGGAAGCAAGAGAGAGGATGCGATAATCTTATGCACGATCATGCTTAATGTTGTCCTAACCATTTCACCATAAATTTCTGTTTCAATACGCTTTTCTATCGACGCTCCAGGATCTGGCCAAAGTGGGTCTGTAGATTTTGAAAATATTACTGGAAGAAGCCATTCGAAACCATTTTTAATATATTCTTGGGTTAAATGGCTTAACGTTTTAGTCATAATACTAGCTATAGCCCTTTTCCTCTCGATCTCTTCCTTTGATAACTGCTCTAATGGCTTAGGTAGGCAGGTTATGCCCTTCACGTAGACGTCTGTTCCACTTTGCATGCGAGTGAGCATTTTCTATTTTATTAAAAAACATTATGCTATATTTTTTGGCATAAAGTAGAATAAAAAACTATATATAGCGTTAAAAATTAGCATTATGCCATAATGTTGGACGAAAAAGATTGGAAGATCCTATGGAAGCTGATCGAGGACGGTAGGAAGTCTGTTGTGGAGATAGCTTATGAGCTTGGTATACCGAGAGCTACTGTTCAAGAGAGGATAAAGAGGCTGGTTAAAGAAAGGGTTATAAAAAAGTTTGCAGCCATACCCGATTACGCTAAAATAGGAAGGGGTGTCACAGCATTCATTCTTGTAAGCTTTAGTGGAGAAAGTAACCTTTCTCAAAGGAGCCTTGCTGAAGAAATTGCTAAAATACCTGAAGTTTATGAAGTGTCCCTAATATCTGGGGAATGGGATATAATTCTTAAGGTGAGAACAGCTTCTGTTGAGGAGATAGGGAAACTTGTTATAGACAGATTGAGGATGATGAAGGGTATACAGAAGACGCAGACATGTGTTGTATTTCAGACTATCAAAGAAAATTTCTAAGCATTTTATCTTATGACCAAAACAGAGCACGGCGCGTTTTTTACCACCTTCTCAGCTACGTTTCCCAATGATAGTATTGGCGAATGTATACTTCTGTAGCCTATGACTATTAGGTCATAATCTTTTTTCGCCTCCTTAACTATTTCAGAGGCTGCGTCTCCGAACACTATTGCAAAATCGATTTTATTCCAGGTTTTTTCGACATCCTCTCTGGTTTCAGAAAGGACCTTCATAGCTTCTTTAACCATCAGATCTCTCATATGCTCTGGTAAGGGATAGATTACACCCTGTGATTCACCTGTTTGAGAGGAAATGGATGAAGAAACCATTGGAACAATTGACTGTCCGGCCACGTTAAGTACTGTAACATGGCTGTCGAAAAATTTGGCTAGCTTTAATGCAATGGAAAGAGCCTTTTTACTTTCCTCTAATCCGTCAAATGCGACAAGTATCTTTTTCAATCTTTACCCTAACATGTTATGATAATATAACGATATGAATATTTCCATTTAAACTTGTAGTATACGTGTATTTGGATTAAGCTTAAATATTCCTGTTTTAGATAGCTTGGGAGAAAAATGAGTGTAAAAAAATGTAATGGGGTTGTTGTAGAGGCTCCTGCATCTTCAGCTAACGTTGGGCCAGGATTTGATGTGTTTGCGATAGCTTTAGAGGTTCCAAAAGATATTGTGAAGATTTCTTTAAAGGGTAATGGAATAAGAGTTTTTGTCGAAGGCTTAGATAATGATAAGATATCAAATACTGTTGAATCTAATACTGCAGGTGTTGTAGCAAAAAGGCTTGTTGAAGACTATAAGCTTACCAGTGGCATTGAGATAGTTATCGTTAAGGGTGTGCCTGTTGGAATGGGCTTGGGCAGTAGTGCAGCTTCGGCTGCGGCTGTAGCCTATGGACTGAACGAGCTTTTCTCACTAAATTTGGACAAAAATGTTCTTGTAAAGTATGCTGCTGAAGGGGAAGTGGCTTCCGCTGGAAAACCTCATGCCGATAATGTTTCAGCATCACTTTTGGGAGGGTTCACTTTGGTCAGATCCTATGATCCATTAGAAGTTTACAAATTTGATGTGCCAGAAAATCTTGGAGTCTGTATAGCTTCACCTAAAATCTCCTTTGGTCAAAAGAAGACTGAACAATTCCGTGCAGTTATACCTAAGCTTATTGAATTGGATAAGCTTGTACACAATGTTGGTAATGCTTCGGCACTTGTGGCAGCAATTTTAACAAGGAATCTAGAGCTATTTGGACGTTCTCTAAACGATGCTGTCGTGGAACCAGCGAGGTCAAAGCTTATACCAGGATATGCTTCTGTTAAAGAGGCGGCTCTAAAGGCTGGAGCCTTGGGTGTGACAATTAGTGGCGCTGGACCAAGTATGATTGCATTCTATGACTTGAGTAAAGTTGATGGTAGGCTTATAGGTGAAGAAATGTGTATGGCATTTTCTAGCGAGGGATATGATGCAACATACATTTGCACTAAAGTTGGGCAAGGTTGTAGGATACTAGAATATTTCTAGCCTTATATCTTCACTATTTTCGGAGGATTTGAGAACCTATTGTTGCCCATGTGATATCTTATCATGGCTTCAGGGTCCTTTAGTCGACCAGTTAATATGGCGACAACTTTCTCATCCCTTTTTATCACTTCTTCTTCGACAAGCTTCTTTATTGCAGCCACACATGATGCTGAAGCATGCTCGCAGTCGAAGCCATTGCTTCCAACAACTGCTATACCATCTTCCATTTCCTTGTCCTCGACTTGAACACTTATACCGTTTGTGTACTCTAGGCTCCTTAACCCCTTTTTAATGTTCACTGGTCTACCTATCTGTATTGCAGTAGCGCATGTTTTAGGCCTTATATTATTTCTGTCAAGGAAAGCATAATATTCTTTAATAAGTTCCTCGTTCACGTCCCCATTGTTCCATCTTAACGGTTCTCCATTGTATAGGCCGTTGTAGAGTGTATAGAATGTGTTTGAGCCTTTTGCGTCGACAGCGACAAACCTTGGCTTCTTCTTTATCCAACCCCACTCATAAAGTTCCATTATAGCTTTACCGAAGGCTGAGCAGTTGCCCATGTTGCCTCTTGGGAAGACAAGCCAGTCAGGTGGGTTCCAGTCCAGGTACTCCAGCATTCTGTAGATCATAGTCTTCTGCCCCTCAAGCCTGAACGGGTTTACAGAGTTCATTATGTATGCTCCTTCACGACCCTTTTCTAAAACAACCTTGAGCGCGTCATCAAAATTTCCTACCACCTGGTAAACTGAAGCATTGAATTGGAAGGCTTGAGCAAGCTTGCCGAGGGCGACCTCGTCTTTGGGTATATAGATGCTTGCCTTTATGCCTTCGTTTGCAGCGTACATTGCTACGGATGCTGAAGTGTTGCCTGTTGAAGCACATATGACTTCTTTAACACCAAGCATTTTTGCATGCGTTAGGCCTGTCGCTATACCGTTGTCTTTGAATGAGCCACTCGGATTAAGGCCTTCGGGTTGAAATAGGACGTTCTCTTTTGGCATGCCCACGTATTCAGCGACCTTAGTCATCTCATATGGTCTGGTTCGCCCCTCAGCTCCATCGAATGAGACAAAGACCTTACTGTATTCTTCATAGGCCTCTGAGTCTATTCCTGTAAAGTTTATTAGTTCCCTAAAACGCCAGACACCACTTTCGTTAAATATGTTGTTTCCATGATTTCTTCTCTCATAAAATTTTTCGATAAGTGACTTCGGAAAGCTTCCTTCATAAACTACGTCCAGTAGGTTGCCACAATCGCAGAATGTTCTAGTAGTTTCTATAGGATATCTTCTACCACACTTAGGAATTATGCATTGAAGATACGCCTTAGACTTCAAGTCGAACGGGTAAATGGTGGAGAAATATTTAACATTTTATGCAACAATCACAACAATATAGTTGACGAGCTTTGATTGTAATGTGCACCATAAAAGTATATAAAACTCTGTTTCAAGAGAAAATGGGCATATGGTCGGCAAGCTAAATGTTGCTGTAATGGGAGCAACGGGAATGGTTGGCCAACAGTACATGAGGCTACTTGAAAAACACCCTTGGTTTGAGATAGCTATTTTAATGGGAAAGCGTTCAGCTGGAAAAAGGTTTGGGGAGGCTGTTGAATGGGTTGGCTCCTACGATCCCCCTGCAAAGGTCAAGGAAATGGTGGTAAGCGAAATAGACCCTGAAAGGCAGTCGGCGGACCTTTTCTTCAGCTGCCTGCCTTCTGAAGTCGCTAGAGAAGTTGAGGGGAGGTTTGCCATGAAATATCCTGTGGTAAGTGATACAAGTGCTTATAGGATGGAGGCTGACGTGCCAATAATTATTCCTGAAGTGAACGCAGAACACGTTAAAATTATTGAGAGACAGAGGAAGGAGAGGGGCTGGAAAGGCTTTATTGTCACAGGCCCAAACTGTACAACTACAGGTTTAGCTGTTGCATTAAAGCCTTTAGATGATGCATATAATGTGAGGAAGGTCTTTGTTACCACGATGCAGGCTGTCAGCGGTGCAGGATATCCTGGTGTCCCAAGTCTTCTCATTATCGACAACGTTATACCTTTCATTAAAGATGAGGAGGAAAAGGTTGCTAGGGAGACTAAGAAGATTTTAGGGAGGTTCGAAAACGGAAACATTGTATACAATGATTTGATGGTTGCAGCATCATGTAATCGTGTTCCAGTAATAGACGGACACCTGGAATGCGTTTACCTTGAAACAGAGAAGAAGATTGATGTTGAGGAAGCTAAAAACATTCTTAGAGAGTTTAAGGGTTTACCTCAGGAGCTTAAACTGCCTTCGGCTCCAGAAAAGCCTATAATAGTTAAGGAGGAAAATGATAGGCCTCAGCCTAGAAGAGACAGGGATTCAGGTTCTGTTCCAGGAATGAGTGTTGTTGTGGGAAGGGTTAGGAGGGGATTGGATGAAAACTCTCTACAGTTTACTGTATTAAGCCATAATACTGTGAGGGGGGCTGCTGGAAACGCTATCTTAACTGCTGAACTACTTTACAAGTTGGGATATATTAAGTGAATGGATAAGATTATGAAGTATGTAATGAAATTTGGTGGGACATCGGTTAAGGATGCAGGGTACACTAGAATATGTGATATTTTAACAGACTATAGGGATGACAAGATTGTTGTCGTTGTATCAGCGTTAAAGGGTATGACGGACAAGCTTCTTGAGGCAACTAGAATGGCGGAAATGGGTGAAGAAAAGTGGATTAACAATTTCCTCCAAGAAGTTAGTGATATACATAGGAGTGTCGCAAAAAATTCTATTGGAAACCTACCCTCATCGCTTGAAGAAAGGCTTAGGAGGGCTGATGAGGAGCTAAAGCATGTCCTCTACGGCATACTATACTTGAGGGAGGCTACACCAAGAAGCATAGATTATGTTGCAAGTTTTGGAGAAAGATATTCTGCGGAAATAGCTTCCGCAACACTAACTTCCAGAGGATTTCAGTCGAAAGCATTTACTGGAGGAGAAGCGGGTATAGTAACAAATTCTAGGTTTGGGCAGGCAACACCTATAATGGAACTGGTTAGGAGAAGGGTGGCTGAAACACTTACACCACTATTGGAGAATAATATTATTCCAGTTGTTGGAGGGTTTGCTGGAGCTACAGAAAATGGTATAATAACAACATTAGGTAGAGGGGGAAGTGATTATAGTGCGACAATATTAGCGAACGCGATTGACGCGGACGAGGTCATAATTTGGAGTGATGTTAATGGTATAATGTCGGCTGACCCAAAATTGGTTCCAGAGGCAGTCACATTACCTGAAATAACATATGAGGAGGCTATGGAGATGGCCATCTTAGGTGCAAAGGCACTGCATCCGAGAGCGCTTGAGCCTGTAATTGAAAAGAAAATTCCTGTTAGGATTAAGAATACATTTAATCCAAAACATGAGGGTACAAAGATTATGGAGTCTGTGACCAGACCATACCATTCTGTTGTAAAAGTAATTTCACTGATAAGAGATATTTCGATGATAACAATAAAGGGTGCTTCAATGGTCGGTGAAGTGGGAATGGCTGCAAGATTCTTTAACAAAATTGCAGAAGCAAAATCGAATGTAATGATGATATCTCAAAGCATTTCAGAATCCAATATAAGTATTGTGGTTAGAAAGGAAAACTCAAAGAAAGTCTATGATGTATTGGAGAAGGAGTTCGGTAACGAAGCCAAGAAGTTGGAACTAGAGGATGACGTATGCGCAATAGCATGTGTTGGCGAAGGCATGAAGGGAACCCCAGGTGTTGCTGCAAGAATGTTTAAGGCCGTTGCAGACGAAGGGATAAATGTTAGGATGATAGCCCAGGGTTCAAGCGAATTAAATATAAGTTTCATAGTAAAGGATACAGACGGACTGAAAGCGTTAAAAGCATTACATAAAGAGTTTATCGAAAAAGAAATAAAGTTTTAAATAAAAATTTGAAAACAACAATAGTATGGGAAAAGAAGTTGATAGAGAATATAGAAAACTTCTTGACGGAGCGTGCGAGTTACATGTTCACTGCTCACCTGACATCATAAAAAGGTCGGTTACAGAAACAGAGCTTGCAAAAATGAGTAAGGCATTTGGTTATAGGGCGATAATTTCAAAAAACCATTTTACACCAACATATGACAGAGCTTTTTACGTAAGAAACATTGTGCCAGAAATAAAGTTTTTTGGAGGAATAGTATTAAACTATACTCTTGGGGGACTAAATCCTCAGGCTGTAAAGGTTGCGATAGCATGCGGTGCTAAGGAAGTTTGGATGCCGACATTCGATTCTGAAAATCACTTAAAAAAGGCGGGACGAATTAAATATGATCCGAAAAGGTTTACTAAGCATGTGGACTTTAAATTAAAGGATGGTCTGAAGATATTGGATGATGAGGGAAAGATAAGGGATGAAGTGTATGAGATACTGGATTTGATTTCTGAAAATGGTATAATATTGGGTACTGGACACATTTCTAAGGAAGAGGTTTCCAAACTTGTTAAAGAGGCGAGAGGTAGAGGTGTGAAAAAGGTTTTGGTTACACATGTAGACTATTCTGTTACAAGATTAAGTCTAGAAGAGCAGATAGAGTTAGCTGAAATGGGAGCATACCTCGAGCATTGCGCATTTTCTTGTATAGACAGTTCTGAAAGACTTGATCCGAAAATAGTTGCTTATGCAATAAAGAAAGTTGGTGCAGAAAAATGTGTTATATCCAGTGACCTGGGACAAATAGATAATCCTGACCCAATATCAGGTTTAATAGAATATATTAGAATGCTGAAAGATGCTGGGATAGAAGATAATATGATTGAAAAAATGTTAAAGGATAATCCATCAAAGCTTTTGGAGATATAGTTTCAAAATACAAGATTGTTTACGTCAGCTGGAGACTCAATAGTTGTTATACAATTTCTCAAATCTTCCAACGTAAGCTTTGTTGAAAGTGGAACAAGCATATATCCTATCTTCTGATTAAAATATGGTGAGCCAGCCCTAGAAAAAAGAGTTATTACTTTACCACCATGATTTAATTTGAAGCCTTCACAAGGTTCATGACCCCTAACTATTGCAGCCAGACCATTAGCTTTAAGAAACCTTTCAGTCACATTCTTTCCAAAATATAGTCCAGCACCTCTAAAAGACGGAATTGTTTCAGGAACATCTTCTATTGGATCACTCCATAAAACTTCTTCAATCAGTTTTAAAGACGGATTTCTGAGAGAATACAAATTTGGATCTGATATTGGTGGGCCTCCGTGAACAAAGAATAGGCCGTTGCCAGTAAATGATGCAAGGGGAAGCTGTTGGAAAAAGTTGAATGAGGCCCTATAGAGAGTTCTCCAATTCTGTGGGAAGCGGTTTCTTAAAACGTATGGGAAATCATGTGGGTGCGGAATCAATTCTATAGGCGGTTCATGGTTACCTCTTAAGAGTAGAATTTGTTCTTTAAATTCCTGCTTTAGAAGCAGTATAAACGTGAGTGTTTCATATTGGTATGGTCCTCTGTCAACATAGTCTCCTAAGAATATTATAATATTCTTATTGTCTGACAAAAATTTTTCAACATTAACTTGCTCTAATATTGTTTTCAAAGATTTTATATCACCGTGGATGTCTCCTATAACCAGAGCCATGCCATTTGATAGAATCTGTATAAGGTAGCCGTCTCTGGAAAAAAGTTTGTTATAATGAACACCCTTTTCCAGGATACCTAGAAAATCTTCTTCTCCCATTTGGAAAGATTTTTTGAAAAGAGCTTCAATCATCCTATGTGCCATAAGTTTTCCCAACCATTAAACTTTTTATAACATATCATATTATGCCAAATGAAGAGGTAAATGATACTTACTCATAAAAATATTGATGAGACAATTTCTGGCAAGTGTGTTGACCTTATACATGGAAAAAGGTCAATTGTAGTCTTAAAAACAAAGGATTTTATGAAGGTTGATGATAGGGGGCTTGTTCACGGCGGCTTCACATTTTCTTTAGCAGATTATGCTGCAATGGTTGCAGTTAACCATCCGAATGTTGTATTGTATAAGGCGTGCGTGAAGTTCACTGCCCCTGTTAAAGTTGGAGATACTTTGGTTGCGAAAGCAAGAGTTTATAGACGTGTGAAAAACAGGTATTTTGTTAAAGTACAGGTTTTGAAAGATGAGAGCCCAGTATTTGATGGAAAATTTTTGTGTGTTGTTCTCGATTCACATGTTCTAGACTTGAAAAAATAGTTTAAAATATACTGTGATACATTATGAGCTCCTCCTATTATCGTCCAATTTACGCTAGGGCAGCCCTTTTCGCTTTAGCAGTTGGGATGTCAGGCCCCTTTCTGACCCTATATGCTATACAATTGGGTGCAGATCCATTAGAGCTTGGACTTTTGCAGGCGGCGATTAACGTTATACCTAACGTTTTTCAGCTACCCTTTGGAAGACTTGTTGACAGGTTTGGTAAGAGAAAGCTTATCCTCTACATAGGGAGCACAATATATTTCCTAATATTTATTCCAATACTCTTTGTTACAGTGCCCAAGCAGTATGTTCTCCTTCTCTCCATACAGTCTCTGGCTAACGCTATGATGACACCAGCATATCTTTCGCTTGTAGGTGAGACGACCACGATAGAAAACCGTGCTTCAACCATGGCGAAGTTGAACCTGTTAAATGGGGCTGGAAACCTTGTTGCGACAGCATTCACATCATTTTTTGTGTACTTCTACTTTGGAAACAGCAAAATCGGTTACCAGTTCATATTTCTTTCATCATTCTTTTTCGGGATACTTGCAACCGCTTCAACATATTTTATTCGAGAGCCAAAGCTTAAAGTTGTTAAGGAAACTTTGAACCCGATAACAGACTTACCTAAGATTCTTAAAGAAAACAGAGCTTTTTCAACGTTCATACTGCTCACCGTTTTATATGGTTTCTTCATGTCGCTCATGTGGCCCCTGGCTGGTTTGACTTTGGCAAAAGTTCACAATGCTGGTGTACTAGAGTTTGGAGTGGTGCAACTTTTTTCAATGATAGGGTACATTTTCGCACAGAACATGTTTAGGCGTGTCTTTGACCAAGTTGGTAGGGTGCCTATGCTTGTACTAGCAAGGTTCGGGCTCATACTATTCCCCTTATCATATGCCTTTTCACCTAACATAACTTATATTTACGTGGCAAGCTTTGTTGGAAGCATGTTTTCAGCCTTAATTGATACGGCTGTGCTGGCTTACCTCTTCGATACGACACCAAGTGGACAGAGGGGATTTTATACGTCATTATACAATCTTGCCGCTGGCACATCATATTTTGCAGGCTCTCTTGTGGGAGGAGCACTTTATTCTATGGCTGCACCAATATTTGGAACATATACAGCGCTCCAATATGTTTACCTTATATCGATGTTTGGTAGAGGAGCGTTTGCTTTCATGCATCAGAAGCTCGTCGAGACGAGGAAGGCTCAAACGACTATAGCGAAAGCGTTATTGAAAGAACTTCATATAAAATGAGATGTATAGACCTTCATCTAGATTTTTAAATTCTTTAAAATTAGTGCGGAAAGATTAGGGTATTCGGAAACAAACCTGACCTTGTAAGAAAAATCTGATTTAATTGTTGTCGACTGTTTTAATATTTTTTGAATATCAATATCTTCTAGCGAAGTATCTGAGAGCACACCTTCGATTGCGGATTTTATTTGCATGGAAATTTGTTCACTTAACTTTTCTTTAGAAAAATATTTTAGAGCGTCGTCTATCAACTCTATTCTTTCTAGAAAGTCGACTTTTTCGATAGGCTCCCTTAAAGCCTCCTCTAGGATAATTTGCAATCTTATTTTTATTGAGGAAAGAGAGTTCAATAAGGAAATTATTTCATCTTCAAACTTTAGGATTTCAAATGCTGCAGAAGCCTTTTGCAATGAGTCTAAAGAGTTTATGGTATAAAACTTGTTTACAACATCAAAAATCCTGTCAACAGCTTTGGCGGCAACTTGCAGCTTTGAATTAAGGTCTTCAATCAAAGGTGAAAATTTTTCAGGAAAACGTTTTTCTGACAAACATTTTCTAGTGTCGGCTATAAATATGGAAAGAGCTTTCAATACTTCAATAGTATCGCCTATCATCAGAATACGATCAATTAACCGAATATTTAAGTACACCTATCATAACTTCTGCAAGTTACATGGATAAAAATGCTAAACTTTCTTGGAGGCTGAAGGGGTAGGAAAAGGGGAGAAATAAGGTTAAAATTTTTAAATTGATGAATCGTTTTTCTGGGCCATGGTTGTGGAAACAAGATATTTGGAGTTGGATTCGAAAGGAGAAAATCACATAATAGACATTACACCTTATATTAAAAGGGAGCTTGAGAAGACGAAAGCAACTAGTGGTATTATAACCATCTTTGTTCCAGGCTCCACCGGAGCCGTTACAACGATAGAATATGAGCCTGGATTGATTAAGGATCTACCTTCTGCTCTTGAAAGAATTGTGCCAAAGAACATTTACTATGCACATGAAGAAACTTGGCATGATGGCAATGGGCACTCTCATGTTAGGGCTTCTTTAATTGGGCCAAGTCTTACAGTACCATTTGTAGACAAGAGACTCCTGCTTGGAACTTGGCAGCAGATAGTCTTTTTAGAACTTGATGTTAGACCGAGGCACAGGAGAATAGTCTTGCAAATAGTTGGAGAGTAACTGTAGTGTAAAGGTATTTTGATTGACGATGCCATAAGATTTATAATTTTCCATAAAACTGTTATAATATTAGTGTTTAGTGGTCACTTTTGAGTTTGGATGGACTTTTAATTGATGGCAAAATTGAAAAAGATAGGGTTAGATTGTATTACCTTTTAGAAGATGGTAAGCTAATCGAATGGGTGGATGAGAGAAAGTTTTACCCATACTTTTATGTTCCTTTTGAATTAGAAAATGAGATTTTTGATGAAGTCACAGCTTTAGGTTGTAGTGTTTCATCAGAATTCAAGAAAAATCTTTTCTCAGAAAAGGAGGACAAGTACTTGAAAATTTCTGGAGACGAAGAAACTCTTGGGAAATTGGAGTATAGATTTAATAGAGTTTGGGAAGATGAACTTCCATCGATAATAAAATATGCTTTTGAAAGAAATATTCGCTTCGGAATCCAATATGAAACTTTTGGGAAAGAATATACGCCATTGGAAGTTGAAGACCATTATTTTAATGAAAGTTTTGGAAACCTAATAGACAAAGACCCTAAAAAATACTATTATGTAAAAAAGTTTTTTGAAGTTATAGAGCAGCCTATGCCTAGAATAACGGAGGATGTTGCCAAAAAATTCGGCTATGACAAAGACAGAATGTTGAAGGCAATATATCTTTCAAGAATAACCAATACACCTTTAGCTTCAAAGAGAATGCCTCCAAGCTATTTTATCAAAGCCCTTTACTACATAAGTCTAAAGAGTGAAGGTTACATTATACCTACAGCTGAAGAGTTCGCGAAAGGTGAGAGTTCGAGGGGAGTTTACGGTAAGGCAGCCTTAGTTATTACACCTGAGAAGGGAGTCTTTTTGAACACTTATGTTCTAGATTATGAGTCACTTTATCCAAGCTGCATTGACGTTTATAACTTGTCTCACGAAACTGTAAACTGTGGGCATTCAGAGTGTTTAAAAAATAGTGTTCCTGAGGAAAAACATCATGTTTGCCTACTAAGGAGGGGAAAGTATTCTGTTCTAATAGGGGCGTTAAAGGATCTACGTATTAAATATTATAAAAGGAGGGGAAAGGATGGCGACATTAGGGCTAAAATTGTTTCTGACATACTGAAGAATATACTTGTAATATGCTATGGTGTAACAATAAGAATTAAAGGGTTAGCGAACCCTTCTCTAGCTGAATCGATAACAGCTTATGCGAGAAACGCGTTGAAGACCGCTTGGAAGATCGCCTTGGAAGAGGGCTTAAAGCCTGTTTATGGGGACACAGATTCTCTCTTTATTGTAAACCCGGAAAGTAAACGGGTGCAAACTTTAGTTGACAGGGTTAAAAGTGAGCTTGGACTGTATTTGGCTGTCGATAAAAAGTATAAGGTTTGCATATTTTCTAAGGCAAAAAAGGCCTATCTTGGCATATTTGAGGATGGAAAGATAGATCCGAAGGGTTTAGCGGCCTACAAGTCTAGTACCCCCCTTTTTGTCAAGAAGGTTTTAAAGGAGACTGCTATTGAACTTTCAAAGATAGAGAGTGCCGATGATATAGTTAGGGCGAGGGAGAGAATTAATAGAATTTTGGAGGAAAGGGAAAAGGATATTTTGCATAGAAGGTTTGAGGTTGAGGATATGGGTTTTTCTGTAATATTGCATAAGAGTCCTCAGGAAATATTAAACTCTAATGTTAATGCACAATCGTATCAGTGTGCAATTCAGCTTATTGACGCTGGAATTAGATTAAGAAGAGGTCAGACCATAACATTTGCTAAGGTTAAGCCATTCTATTACCGGGGTAACAGGTTTACAGTTAAACCAATCAACTTTGTGAAAAAGGATGAGATAAATATACAAGACTATATTTCAAACATGTACACTATGATGGCGCAAATTCTTGAACCCTTGGGTCTGGGAAAAGTGAGCACTAGAAACCAGAATATGATGCTTAGCAATTGGTTTGAGTAAAATCTATACTATAATTTAAAACGGCCTGCCGTGGGAAGGTTAAGGCCTTAAACGATGTGCATAATGAACTGGAACTTGAAAACTGTAATATTAGCATAGAACTATTAAGGGAAAAACGTTTAGTTGAAGGAAAAAATTTCTCCTTTTAAGCATGTTGCAACAATGTTTAGGTCCTTGTCCAAGATTATCATGTCCGCATCATTTCCTTCAATTATAGACCCCTTACCTTTTATCATCATGGCTTTGCATGGAGTTAATGTCGCCATTTCAAGAGCTTTTGCAAGTGGAATACCTATTTTGACAGCGTTCTTTAAAGCCTTAACCATAGTTAATGTACTTCCTGCGAGCGCACCATTAGGAAGCCTAGAAACCCCATCTTGCACAATAATTTCCATGGATCCAAGTTTAAATGCACCATCAGGCAATCCAGCGCCTGCAATCGCATCTGTTACAAGAACCATTTTCTTTGAACCTTTGCACTTGTAAACTAATTCCACAGCTACAGGATGTAAATGTATCAGGTCTAAAATTGTTTCAACATAAACCGTTGGAAAAGTTAATGCTGCACCGACCACACCTGGTTCCCTATGATGAAACACCCTCATTCCATTGAAAATGTGCGTTACTATTCTTGCACCAGCTGAAAAGGCTTGAACAGCCTGCGCATAGGATGCATTCGTATGACCTATCGAAACAATAATGCCCAAATCATTTAATATTCTAATGAAATTAGTTCCATCATCCACTTCTGGAGCCAAAGTAAGTCGCTTCGCAACCTTATTGAAAGGTTCACTTAACCTTTTAACTTCCTCAATAGAAGGAGGCCTAATATGCTCTTTAGGCTGTGCACCAGCCATTTCCGGATTAAGGTATGGGCCTTCAAAATGTAATCCAACAACTTCAGAACCCTTTTCAACTCTTATGCTGGAAAACTTTTCTACAAACTTTTTCAAATTCCCAAATCTGTCCGTCACAGTAGATGGGACAAAAGAGGTTACACCAGTTTCAGGAAGTTTTTCAATAAACTTTCTGGTATCATTTAAGGTTGAGGTCATTAAATCTACACCGAAACCCCCATGTGTGTGGATGTCTACGAGACCGGGTGCAATTATACAATTTTCGTAAGAATATACTTTAACGTTTTTTGGAACTATTTTTGCTAACTTAACTATCTTACCTTTATCAACTATTATGTACGTGTCTTTATATGTTTTGGTTGGCGTGAAGACTGTGTCCGACCTTAAAGCAAACATTTATGATACACGGACGATTATACGATTTTTAGAATTTTCTCCAAAGATTCTACAACATATGTTGCAGAATCCTTCGCCCTCTCGGCACTATATTTGCTTGAACCCCTCATTACAAGCACTGTTGGAATACTGAACTCTTTGAAGACATTTATCTCATTTTCGAGACCCGATACAGCCAATATACTGTTTCTGTCAACTGAAAGTTGATCCAATACACTTTTTAGAAAATCTTTTGACGGCCCACCCATAATATCTGATCTTTCCTCAATGAAGACTTCATGAAAGATGTGTCCTAGGTTCAGTGATAATATCTTTTGCCATTGCTTTACTGGAGGACCGGATGTTATAAGATAAAGTTTTGAACCCTTATCTCTTAATGCTAAAAGTGTTGACTGTACATCTGGGTAAGGTTTGAGGTAAACGCTACTTGTTTCCCTATAAGCTAGCACACCTGCAGCTATTATTCTTGGAGAATATTTTAAACCAAGCCTTTCAACTAAAATATCGAAATGTTTTGGATAATGTACGCCATATTCTTTAACTATCTGTTCAAGCATCATGTATAATGATTCATGGTTAAGTGGAAGGCCTTCAGCGATCATAGCCTTTACAGCGTTCATTCTCGCCATAGAAAGTTGTAGGTCTGCATCATACAATGTGTTTTCTAAACCAAATAGTATATGCGTGTACGTCACTTTACCACCTTACTCAACTTTTCTGGAGAGTCAGGGTTTAAACCTTTTGCCAGGGAAAGGTAATATGCGAGAATCTGTATCATTGGAGCATAGACTATTGGTGAAATTATGTATGGTGTTTCTGCAACTATCTGTTCATCAACATTAAAGTCTATAGGCCTGTCATTAACAAAAAGTATTTTTCCACCAAAATTTTTAATCCTGTTTATAACATCAGCGTACAGTTTTTCGCTAATGTTACTGTGTCCTAAGATTATAGTCAAACTTTTTTCGCTTGTCAACTGAATTGGACCATGCAAGAATTCCCTTAGAGCAAAACCTTCAGAGGGGATTGTGCAGGTCTCCTTTACCTTAAGTGAGCCTTCTACAGCAGACGGATAAAGTAGGCCACTGCCTAGGACAAACACGCGGTCGACATATGAAATTTCTTTTGCAAATGTTTCAATCTTTTCTACATTCCCTTCTATAGCTTGCTTAACCTTCTTATGTGAATTTTCAAGCACCTCTAAAAGTTCATGATATTGACTATTTTGTATTCGGCCAAGAAGATGTGAAAGATTTGTTGCAAGAGTTAAAAGAACAATTAATTGTGTAACATAAGTTTTTGTTGCAGCTAAGGCCTTTTCTTCCCCAGCATAAGTGTAAAGGGTGTCATCACATAATAGTGAGAGTTGACTTCCAACCCTGTTTGTTAAACCAACTTTATAGAACTTTAGTTCATCAGCCCACTTTACAGCATTAACAACATCTAGACTTTCACCGGACTGGCTTACAGCCAAAACTATTGATGGGGGAGAGGTTTTCGGAACCCATAGCGGGAACTCGGAAGCATATATTGCTGTAGCATATGTTCCAGAAAGTTGGAAGAAGAGGTATTGAAATGATAGTAGTGCATGGAAGCTTGTCCCTGACCCTGTTAGGTACATTGTTCCCTTAAACCTTCTCAGAATATTATTTGATACCCTTTCTATCTCTCTTCTATTTTTTTCGAGCGTCTTATAAATTACCGTTGGCTCTTCCATTATCTCTCTTATCATATTATGCTCGTAGCTTCTCTGCATCACTTCACCCCATCTCCATGGCTTTCTATGAAGTATTCTTGTTTTAATAAGATTTTCTTGTTTGGCTCAACGTCCTTGTAAACGACGACACCTGGACCCACTATCGAGTTTGGGCCCAATCTCACACCCGGCATGATCATGCAGCCAACACCTATTCTAGTTCCTTCTCCAACTATGGCACCGAGTTTATTTTTTCTTGTATCGATAACGTTATTGTTGACTTTAACCTTAACCGTGCTTTGGTCCAGTCTATAGTTGGCGGTTATTGTACCGTATCCGAATAGACAGTTATCACATATTATGCTGTCACCAATAAAGTTTGAGTGGAAAAAGCAATTGTCACCAACATATGAGCGCGTTATTTCAGTAGAATAGCCTATACTACAGTTTTCTCCAATATGGCTATAATCTCTAATCAGCACATTATTTCCTATCACAGTATTTTTTCCAACATAGCATGGACCCTTGATTACTGCGCCTTTAAGAACCCTAACATTATCTTCTATAACCACGTTCCCTTCAATATACGCGTTTTTTGAAATGCTTGCACTATCCTTTATTATTGGATTCTTTAAAGATTTTAGAAAATATTTTACAGCATCAAGAATATGCCAAGGATATTTTATTGCAACCCATTCGCCTTCATATTCTACAACTTTAACCTTATGGCCATCACTAATCATGTTCGTTAACGCACATTCGTATACATCATCTTGTGAACTATCAGTCTTTTCCATGTAATGGATTAGGGTTTCAACGTCCTTGTGCAAGTGAACAACTATATTAACTAGGTTGCTTGGCTCTTTACCTTCCCCCGGCTTCTCATGTATACTTAAAAGTTCGAGCTTGTCATTAACAACGAGATATCCTCCAGGAAAATAGCTTTGAACCCTATAGCCTGTTATAAATGAAGAATATGCACTATCTTCACTCTCCTGCAAAATTTTCTCGTAAAGACTCTGATCAAATATGTCATTAGGATTGACGACTAAAATTTCGTCGCCTATAATTTCTTCTTTTGCAGTCAAAAGAGCGTCAGCCATACCTTTTGGATTTTCTTGGACGAAGACCTTCGCCTTGTAACCACCATTTTTGCAAACACTTTTTATAGCTTCAATATTGCCTGGATTTCCGATTATTACAAAATCTTTAAAACCAGCATTAAATGCTTTGGTTAAATGGTGTTCGAGCAAAGTCTTTCCAACGAACTTTATGAGAAACTTGTCCTTAGTAACTGGAAACATTCTTTTCCCGATACCACCACATAAGAAGACAACTTTCATATCGACAGTCTACCAACATTTCAGCCACATTCCATATATAACTTTTAATTCACATGCTAGAGTATCAAAATGGAAACTAATTTATATATCAAAATTTTATCTTCAATATGGGGTGTATAATTTGAAAGTTATAGGCAAAACAAGAAAAGGTCCTGGAATAGAGGTTTTTGACATAGATGAGCCGAAGGTTGGGCCAGAAGATGTGCTTGTAAGGGTTAAAGCGACAGCAATATGTGGTACAGACTTACACTACTATCACTGGGATGGCTATGCTGAAAGACATAATCCGGGATTTCCTAGAGTCTTAGGCCACGAGTTTTGCGGTGAAGTGGTTGGGGTCGGCGAGAATGTTAAGACAATTAAAGTTGGTGATAAGGTTGCTGGAGAAACTCACATTCCATGCAAGACATGCTACCTCTGTAACACTGGTCGAATGCACATATGCAAGAATATGAAGATTTTTGGCGTTGATACATTATATGGTTCCTTCGCACCTTACACAGTCTTACCAGAAATTACAGCAGTCAAACTTCCTGAAGAGATTAGTTATGAAGAGGGTGCTCTACTTGAACCGTTTGGTGTGGCATTGCATGCAGTCTGCGAGGCAAACATTAGACCGGGGGATGTTGTCGTGGTCACAGGATGTGGTCCAATAGGACTTTTTGCACAACAGCTTGCTAAAATTTCTGGAGCGTCAATGGTCGTTTCAACTGATACAAGAGATTATAGGCTTAACCTTTCTAAAAAGATAGGAGTTGACGAAGTGATTAACGCATTAAACGTTGACCCTGTAAGTAGGGTTAGAGAGTTGACTGATGGAAGGGGTGCTGACGTTGTTATAGAACTTTCTGGAGCAAATGTTGCAGTCAAGCAGGCTCTGGATATGGCAGCCCTTAATGGCAAGGTAGTTTTTGTTGGCACAACACAGAAGCCAACAGAAATAGATACAACGAACCAAATTCTATACAAAGAGTTGAGGGTTTCCGGGATAACGGGTAGAATAATGTTTGATACCTGGTATAGGGGCATCATGCTTGTTCGGAAAAAGACAGTGGATGTAACTAAGGTGATCACACACAAGTTCCCATTAGATGATGCACAGAAGGCCTTTGAGCTCCTTGATAAAGGAGAGGCTGGCAAAGTACTTTTTATTCCCTAACCAATTATTTTTTAAAGTAACTTTTTATTTGATTTAAGTAGTATTTTAAAGCTTCTAAAAAGATTGGAAAATCTCCTAAATGTAGGACAAATAGTGATGCAAGGATGTACGCCATCGGTGACAAAGTTACTACATAGAAACTGTAAAGTGTCCTATTACCCAATATGTATACGCCAACGTAGCCTAAGAAAGAGAAAACGAACCAAAGGGATGGTATCGAATATTTCTTGTATCCTTGCAGGTAAAGGTAAGGTATGAATAAGAGGAATATTATTGCCATGAAATATATGACTGGATTAACTCTAGCGGCAAGGTCTGGATTAAAGTGTAGTGCAAAGGGATTCTGGTTATAAAACCACCCCCATGGCGGGGAGGTCGGAGGCCCTTCTGGACGTGATGTAATATGCCATTTTAGACCATTTTCAAGTTCACTATACCATTTACTGAACCCCCAACTTAAGATTAGGGGAATATTTGATGAAAGCCATACAAGTGGTGGTATAATGAAGGTATAGCATACCGTTTTTATTAAATCTACCTTAAATAATAGGAAAATTGTTATTAGGGCAAGAATGGGGAAGACTCCGGTTAATTTTGCTGAGGCAGCAAGACCTATAGAGATTGATGAAAACAGATACTTTTCCTTTAAAGCAAACCACATGGAAAGGGCGATAAAAAATGTTACGTATATGTCGAGCATCGCAATAGACGACATTGCAACAAATACGGCGTCAGCGTAAGCGCAAATTAAGATCAGTATGGGAAGGAAGATGTTGTTCGAAATTTTGTATACAGTAAGGCATAATATGATTAGTGTTAGTGTGCCCAATAATATTCCAGGTATTCTCCAGCTTATCGGCTTGTCTCCAAAAATTAGCATACTTATTCCAATAAGATATTTTACAAGCGGAGGATGTTCAGCGTTCATGTAATATTGGATGTTCGGATTATCGGGGTAATTGTATCCGCTTTGAATGATGCTAACGTACTTGAATTGCTCAAGAAATTTTTCTCTATCCAATTCTTTTTCGGTTATGATGGAGAAGGCTGGAGTTTTATTATATTTCATGATTATTTTTCCACCATATTCCTGTTCTAGAAAATTTTCGATACCGCTTTCATAAGTCTCTTGCCAATAAAATGATTGGAAAAATATCGTGTAATGGTGCATGCCACTTTCGTCAACATAAGATGGTTGAACATGAAATATTTCTCTTAGAATGTTTCTTGATGAACTAACATACCAGCATTCGTCTGACGTGTATCCAATTGTCCCGGTTAAACTATTTGCAAGAGAGTAAGTATAAAACGCGAATGAGACTATTCCGACTACTGTTATAAACAAAATTATTTTTCTAATATTTTTCTGCATTTTGTGAAACGAATCTTTTAACAATTTGATTACCTCCATACAATAAATTCACTGAATATATAGTTTGATACAAAGCCGCATACAATACCTATTGCGTCGGCAACTAAATAGTTTACTCCAAAAAGCAGTAGAAGTGCATAGACAACATAATTTATTAAGGGACCTAACGCGGAACCGTGAAACTTTATTAGACGATAGAGGAAGTTACCTGACCGCCTATCTTTGAAAGTCCAGAAGTCGTTTAAGATAAAATTGTTGATTATAGAAAGTTCTATGGAGAGAATTGCGGAGTAGAGTTCAGGAAAATTGAAGAGTGTTACTAGAAGCCATAATGAGCCAAGGTTCACTATTACACCTGATAGGCCTACTGTTACAAACTTTAAAACCCTATATTCTGAAAGCCGCATTAAAAGCTTGATATAATTTAATATTTCATTTAATCTCATTTTACTTTTTCCCGCTTTCCTTGATTTGAAAATATATGGAACTTCAATAACCCTACTATATTTGCCCTTCTCCAAAAACTCTAACAGTATTTTATAGCCTTTTGCCTCAAATTTAACCCCTTCAATAACATCCTTTCTAAACATAAAGTAGCCTGATAAAGGATCTCTAACGGTCCTACACCTTTTCAATAGCAGATGCGCTAAGAATAGGGCGCCTTTTGATATAACCCTTCTTATAAAACTCCAACCTTCTATGCCACCACCTTCAACATACCTTGATGCTACAACGATATCGTAGCCTTCCCTAATCTTTGAATACATTTCCTTCAAAACTTGGGGAGGATGCTGTAGGTCAGCGTCAATGACGCCTATTGCGTAACCCTGCGCCAGATTGACGCCATCGAGGATAGCGCTACTCAAACCAAGCTTACCTGGTCTATGGATAACCCTGATATTGTCAATTTCCTTCGATAGTTGTTCAACAAACTCTCCTGTACCATCAGGGCTGTTATCGTCGACCACTATAATTTCAAAGTCTAAGCCCTTTAATGATTCAATGATCATTTCTATCAATTGGCCAATATTTTCTCGTTCATTGTATGTTGGGATTATAACAGAAAGGTCTTTCACATCAACTAACAACTTGTATGGTAAATATAACTGTTGCCAGCATACATTTGCAGAATATATGTTTTGTTTTTAATCGTTTTTATAGCGGCTAGAATTACACTCTCACGGAGCGGTCGAGGATGGTTTTGGCTGTTGAAATTTCCAATCTTGTAAAAGTTTTTGGAACGAAGAGGGCTGTAGATGGACTGAACTTAAAGGTTAATGATGGAGAAATTTTTGGCATAATAGGACCGAATGGTGCTGGCAAAACAACTACATTAAGAATTATTGCGACACTGCTTAAACCGACCTCTGGTAATGTTGAAGTTTTTGGATACGATGTAGTTTCTGAGCCTGAAAGCGTAAGGAAACTTATTAGCTACCTACCTGAAGAATCTGGAGCCTACAATAATTTGAGTGGACTAGAGTATCTGAAGTTTATGGCCTCTTTTTACGCAAAAAATAGGGAGGAAATTGAATCCTTTGTTCAAGAGGGGGCGAAGATTTCTGGCTTAGGGGAAAGGCTTAATGATAAAATTAAGACTTATAGTAAGGGTATGAAGAGGAGGCTTCTTGTTGCAAGAACTTTGATGACTAAGCCCAGGCTTGCCATACTAGATGAGCCTACAAGTGGCTTAGACGTATTTTACGCCCACTATGTGAGAGATGTGATAAGAGAGTATGCTAGTAAATATGGTGTAACCGTTCTCCTTTCCAGCCACAACATGCTTGAAGTCCAATATTTGTGTGGCAAAGTTGCTCTAATAAATAGTGGTAGGATCGTTGAGGAAGGAACTCCGGAAGAGCTGTTTAGAAAATATCAGTCAAATAATCTTGAAGAGGTTTTCATTAAGGTGAGCGGGTATGGTTAATGCGTTAACAACATTAATAATCAAGGAAATTAAAGAGCTGTTAAGGGATCCTAAGATTCTTGTTGGAACAGTACTTATGCCATTGATAATGTTTGGGATACTTGGTTCAATATTTAACATTTCTATGAGTTCTGCACGAGAAAGTTTTGAAAGCATTTCCATCATCGTTGTTGACGAAGATAATGGCTGGGTTTCTAGCGCCTTCAAAAATTTTATAGAAAATTTTCCTACAACAAAAGTTAATGCATTCTACGTTCAGAATTTGGATATTGCGTTAGAAGAGCTTAAGAGAACAAATGCCTCTGGAATAATAGTTCTTCCAAAGGACCTTTCACAAAACATTTCTAAGGGAGTTCGTGGAGAAATTTTTTCTTACGTTTCATTAAGCACACTTTCCATAATGGAGCAGGGTAAAGCTGCAACATTCCAGTCTCTAATAGAAGCCTTCAACAGAATACTTTCACTACAAATAATTTCAAGCAAGATACCGTCTATGGATCCAGGCTTTGTTTCCAACCCTATTGCTGGAGGATACTATACATATTTTAGGGGGAATGTTGTAAATGCTTCTCCGCAAACAATAACTGGAACACTCTATCTTCAAATGATGATGATGCCAATAATTATCATGATAATGCTCTTTTCAGCCATGACCATGGCGTCAACTGCGATAGCTTTAGAAAAGGAAACTAAGACACTTGAAACACTTTTAACATTGCCAGTTAATAGGCTTACAATTTTGGTTGGAAAGCTTTCAGGCTCACTTTTTGTAGCAGTTTTAGGAACTGTAACTTATCTATTCGGTTTCAACTATTACATGAGTTCCCTAACAGGAGGCTTCATAGAGCAGCAGAACATAGACCTTTCAGCACTCGGCATAACTATTACACCCTTAGGCTACACTCTAATGGGAATAGTGTTTTTTATATCGATTGTCGCAACATTGGCACTTGCAGTATCATTTTCAGTATTTTCAGAAGATGTTAGGAGTGCACAAACTTCTATAAGCTACATTTACATTATCATCCTTGTACCCACGTTAATACTCATGTTCATAGACATAAACACTCTTCCAATGATAAGCCAAATTCTAATATATCTTATACCTTTCACGCACACGCTAGTTGCTACAAAAAATATCTTGATAGGCGATTACACACTACTACCATTAAACATAGGATACCTTACAATATTCACTATAGCTATATTATATGTGGCGGCAAAACTTTTTACAACAGAAAAAATCTTTACTACAAAGATATCTTTCAAGAGAAGAAAGGCTGCAGAATAGGTTCAAAATGTGTGAGACTATTCTTTTATCTTAAAGAGCAGCCAATATGCTCTTCCCTTTTCTTCTCTGAACTTTAAAAGCTGGTATACGCCAGAAAGCTTTTGGCCTAAAAGCTTGAACCTTATTTTATTAACAGAATATTCTTTAAGCTCGTATTCACCTTTATCGTATATTAGAACTTCTCCTGCACCATAGTATCCTTCAGGTATTCTACCACTGAAGTTCGCGTACTCTATTGGATGGTCTTCAACTTGGACAGCTAACCTTTTCACCCCATACTCTGTGGGAATTTCTTTTGGCACAGCCCAGGACTTGAGAACATCTTCTATTTCCAGCCTTAGGTCAAAATGGTGTCTTTTGGCCCAATGTTCGTGCACAACGAATATTGGCATACTCATCTACTAATAATGTTAACTATTTCAGCAAAGTAGCAGGTGTGATAATCGTCTTTTGAGTAAAAGCGGTCTCTAACATGTGATGGAACATCGTTTGACTCAATCTCCTTTTTAAACACAATTTTACATTCTAAGGTTACTGGAGAGGCAGCTAAACCTGGGCTTTTAACAATCCTAGAGTCTTCAATCTTTAAACCGAGCCCCTTAACCTTATCCACGTTTCTCCCCGACCTTGTACCACAATATTCTATAACGTCGTCGAAGTTGTCTGGTGGAACGTTTACTGTAAAATCTCCTGTTTCCTCTAAAAGTTCATGCGTGTACCTTGACTTTCTAACGTAGGCTATGAAGAAGGGCCTGTACCATAGTATTCCAACGTTAGCCCATCCTATTGTCATAACGTTAGCCCTGCAAGATTTTCCAGTTGAGGTTAAAAGTAGACCTTTCCTTTTAAGGGAGTCTAATATTTTTGGGAGAACTTTAAGTAATTCGTTGTCCAGTGACATGGTAGGATGTTTTTGCGATTTTGTATTAAAACTTTATAAACTTAGGTATCTCCTAAGTTAGGGTGTGCCTAAATCAAAGTACTCTAGACAGATGAAAGTTTACCTTAGAAGAATCTACGTCAAAACTGTTGAAGAGAGTCTGGAGGCTAAAAGCAGCGAACTTGCAATGATGGCTGGAGTGAAGATGCCCACGGCCGTCGAGGTTATAAAAAAGTTGGAGGAAATAGGTTTGGTTTACAGAAAACCTTGGGGGCCAATAAACTTGACAGATAAGGGGCTTGAAGAGGCTAAGAAAATCGTTTACAGGCACAGAATTATTGAAACATTCCTTTCAAAATATCTTGGCCTAGACTGTGATGAGGCATGCTATGAGGCTTCGCTTATCGAGGATGTTGACGATAAGGTGGTTTACGCTATGTGCTCAAAACTTGGACACCCGTGCCAGTGTGTTCACGGAAAAAAGATTCCACACTTTCCACACGAAGGTGAGAGAGCATGAAAAGAACGTTATTCACTATGGTCGTTTTAATAGTGCTTCTGTTCCAGACCGTGGGAATTGCCCATTTTAACGTTAATGCTTATAGTGAACCTGGAGTTAAGGTCGCTGTCTCAATTTCGGCTATGGCAACCGTTGTCGCGCCAATACTTCTACCTGAAGACAACCTTACAGTTCTTCTGCCACCAAATGTTGAACCGCACTCCTTCACCCTAGACCCTGTAACCCTTGAGAGAGCTTTGCAGGCTGACATCATCGTAACATCTGGACACATAGGCTGGGAAACTCAGCTTGAAAGGTTGGCAGTTGAAGGTGGTAAGATCGTTTTCAATCCTCTTGAAAAACTATATGATAACCTAACCCTACTTGATGTGCCTGGAGGAGGTAAGAATCTTCACGGCTACTGGCTTTACCCTGAAAACGTTATAGCTATAGCGAAAGGGTTCACTGAAATAGTTTCAAAATATAGACCTTCTGCGGCAAAAGAATATGAGGCTAACCTTAGAAGGTATGTCAGTGACATAGAAGGGCTTAAAGAGTTTGCCCTAGAATATTCCAAGACAAATGGGCTTTTGGATAAAAATGTGCTTATAGGATTCTATGAAGAACAGTACGTTGCGCAATCATTTGGGCTTAAGGTTACAGAAGTTCTAGCTGGAAGCGAAGAAAACTTGGAGATTTCACCTCAAAGGCTTGAAACGATAAGGAGTGAGCTTGTTGAAGGCCGCATACAGTATATTGTTGTATCCGATGTTGCAGCCGAGCTACCCATATACAATTACGTGGAGAAGCTTTCTTCAGAGACAGGGGCGAGTATAATTTTGGTAAGGGTTCTTGACCTTCCGAACGTGTACGATTTCAGAGAACTTTTTGCCTACAACGTTGGCAGAATTGGAGGAATGAAATCTTCTAACAGAACATCTAACTTTCAAGGGTCCAACGTGTTCTTAGAGGCTTTTATCATTTCTCTGATACTTAACCTTATACTGATGTACTTGCTCTATAGGAGGGTGAGAAGATGAACGCTATAGATGTGGAAAATGTTAATGTAGTTTTGGAGGGAAAGAATGTTCTGGAGGATGTAAGCTTCAAGCTTGAAGAGGCAGCGTTTCTATCCATAATGGGACCTAACGGCTCAGGAAAAACAACCTTGATAAGGACGCTTTTGGGAATAATTAGACCATCTTCAGGTGATGTTAAAGTTTTCGGAATAGACCCTTCGAAAAGGCCCTTTGATGTAAGGAAAATGGTGGGGTATGTTCCGCAAAAGGAGAGGATAAACTTTGAAGTTCCCTTAACCGTGTACGATGTGGTTGGAATGGGGCTTGTCCCTAGAAAACAAGCACCCAGATTTTTCACTGAACATGATAGAGAACAGGTTGAGGAGGCTTTGAAGCTTGTGGACATGTGGAGCATGAAAGGTGAAAAGTTCTCGAACCTGAGTGGTGGACAGCAGCAGAGAGTTCTGATTGCTAGAGCAATAGTTCACGAGCCTAAACTACTTTTGCTCGACGAACCCTTTAACGGGGTTGATGCAAACAATCAGAGGAAGATCTTAGAATTTTTAAAGAATATTAAGTCTAAAAAGGTTACTGTTGTTATTGTAACACATGACATTAACCCACTTTCCGAACTTACAGACTACGTTATGCTCTTGAACAGGAGGATAATATCGTTTGGGAAACCTGATGAGGCACTAAACTACCCTCGCCTATGCCAAATCTATGGTCCATCAGTTCAGGTAATTACAGGTAAGCCTTGCCCAACAGTTATAACCGGTGATACACATGCTTGACCCGCTATCGCCTTTTCTGGTAAGAGCATATTTTGCCATACTGTTGACAAGCTTTATGAGCTTAGCGAGCGGCTTCGCACTATTACGTGGAGTTTCGTACTTGCCGGCTGAAGCATCACATTCCGCACTTGGAGGGGCAGCGATAGGTGTTTTCCTAGGCTACATGCTTGGAGCAAATGTTGAACCATTCTATTTTGCAATACTCTTCAGCTCTCTCACATCAATGCTTGTAGCATACGCTGGAAGACACGGTGGAGCTGAAGTGTTGAACGCAGCCTTGGGAGGGATGCTGGCTATAAGTGTCTCCTTCTACGCTCTCTTGAGGGCGCTGGTTCCAGCTGAACTGAAGGTTGTCGTAGACGGATATCTGGTGGGAGATATTCTTCTCTTAACCTCAGACGACCTTGTACGTTTAGCGACTATAGTTTTTTGTGGAGTAATAGTACTATACATTTTTAAAAACGAGATACTCTATGTGTGCTTTGATCAAGAGGGATCTGAAGCGTTAGGCTTAAACGTTTCCTTCTACGACTATGTTCTCTTCTTCTTTATGGGCTTAGCTGGAGGGCTTGCGGCAAAAACTATTGGTAGCCTTATGGTTTTCGCGCTTATAATGCTTCCTTCTGTTATCGCCAAAGAATATTCTAAGAACATTAGAAGATACTTTTCCATCACAGTACTTCTTACGCTTGCCTTCGGATACGGTGGACTCATTGTTTCAATTTTCACTGGACTTCCGAGCAGCGGAAGCATTGCCGCAATAGCAAGCTTCTCTTACATTATTTCAATAATTTATATAAGGAGTGGTAAGAAGTAGGAGGGTTTAATGCTTCTGCTTCTGCAGCATAGCCTTAACCTTATCTATTAACGAAATCCTGTAAGCGTTGTACAAGTATTCGTCAAGCTTGTCGAGTGCGTCAAACTCCATTCTAGTCTTCTCGACAGGAGTCTTTACGACGACCGTCTTCCCACAATTTTCACATACGGTTTTAGCGAAGATCATTATAACGTTCCTTTTGATATCGTAGACTAGGTCAGATTTCACTATCCTAACCTCGTTACCGCATTCACACTTCTGCTTTAAGGTCCTCTTTAAAATTTTTCTTCGCTCTCTGGAACCAAGCTCCGTGGACCACAAGAGTTCGTTTCTCAACATCCGATATTCTAGGTCGCTTGATATGCTTGGATTGGACTGCTCGATTTCGTCCAACACAGCCATTATATTGTACGTCTCCTCCTCAGCAATCTTTGGTTTAATCAAGTCCCTTGTTTGAAACTTTTTTATCGCCCACTCTGGAACTTCGTAGTCGAGAAATTTTTCAAAGTATATTAGGAGTTCCCATATACTTCGCCCCACCCGCCTATCCTCTTTCTTCATCGACGTGGTTGGAGGGAGGTTTTTTGCAATCTCCCATACAATGATATTGTAAACGTTTTCTATGAAGGAGTCGTTTTCGGCGTAGTAGCTGCACCAGAGGACATAGTATATGTGGTCGATTAGCATTTTAACATTTTTCAAAAACTTTTTAGAATATGCTAACTTTTTTGGATAAGAATTTTTGCACCTAACATAGTAGTAGTTGAATATTGCTTCTGAAGCCTTTTCAAGCAGGCCTCTCACGTTAGATACGTACCTTTCATAGGCTTCTTCATCGTAGTTTTGGAGTTCGTTGAGCCATGATATTAGATAGGATGATGAGTGGCACACCATTTCAATACTGTATCCTGTGGGCTTTTGTGCTAGATGGTGTAGTAGACGATTTCTCCAAACTTCACATCTTTTGACTATCCTGTTTATCTGATACTGCATTACTATATTATCGCCTTGCAATCAGAAAATGTGGTTTATAACTATTTTTAACTTCCTTTAAGCAACATCCTATACCTTTTTATATCATCATCTTTGGAAAGAAATTCGACAATTGGGACAGCAACATTAAGGCCTACAAGAAAGTCCTGTGCAGGAGCGCCGAAGGTAGCTCTTAATCCTTCCTCCACACTAACTATTTTCATTTCTTCAAGCCTTTTGATAGCAAGTTTCAAGTCTTTTTCAGAAAAATCTTGAGGGCGACCAATGCTGGCTCTGAAAGCTGAAACTTCTGAATAAAGTTCACTTAACCAAAGCCTTCCAAGTAGAAGACCTAAAACTCTTACTACATCACCCATAAGCACTTCTACTTCATTTTCTGGATTTTTTAGGAAACTATTAGACATGATTTATAGTTGGAAAATAACGTGTATAAACTTTTCTGAAAATCGAATACCTTTATATTTTATTGCTGTTATCCAAATAATGGGTTGGATCAAAACAATATAATCTTTCTAAGCCTTTTAGGAGGAATGATAATATTTTTCCTTAACCTTCTAGGTGCAATACCAGTATTGTTTATGAAAAAAATTTCTCAAAAATTACTTGATATCGGACTAGGGTTTGCGGCAGGTATTATGTTAGGTGCAAGTTTTACAAGTTTGATAGTGCCCGGAATAGCATATGGAGGTGTTTTTCCTACAGTAATTGGGATTCTGGTTGGAACACTACTTATGGCATTAAGTGACAAGTTTGTTCCACACATACATTTTCTAATCGGCAAAGAGGGGATTGATAGTAGAATTAGGGCGGTATGGCTATTCTTGATCGCAATCACATTACATAATGCGCCAGAGGGACTTGTTGTTGGAATAGGCTTTGGCTCCGGAAGACTTGACACAGCTTATGCGCTAATGTGGGCTATCGGAATACAAAACATTCCTGAAGGACTTTCTGTCGGATTTTCTTTCCTTTCTACAGGAAAGTATGGTAGAGGGAAGGCCTTTATCCTTTCAACATTTTCAGGACTTATCGAAGTACCTCTAGCGGTTATAGGAGCCTTGGGCTTAAGCGTGTTCAAAAATCTTGTTTCCTATGCAATGGGATTCGGTGCTGGTGCAATGATATTTGTTATAAGCGATGAAATTATACCTGAAACTCATAGAATCGGACACGAGAAGCTTGCATCTTATGGCCTTATTTTTGGATTGGTTATAATGCTGCTTCTGGACACACTTTTAAGCTAACATTAATACTATTTGCCGCCTATGGGATACTTTCCATATTTTCTTGCTTCATCAACCATGATAAAGATGTTTTCAACTTTTACGTTAGCGTGTAGTGAGTTGCTGGATGCAAGTATGAATCCTCCGCCCTTTGCTGCAGCGTCAATACATCTTCTCACGTCTCTTCTAACATCTTCCTCACTTCCGAATGGTAGGACATATCTGCAGTCAACGTTCCCAGCCAAGCATATCCTGTGCCCGTACCTTTCTTTAACGTCCTTCAAATCCATTGCACCGGGCTCGATAGGATGTAAGCCGGCAATACCAGTATTTACTATATCATCTAGAATGGGGTAAAGGTTTCCATCAGAATGCTTTAGCACTGGTACGCCATACTTTTTCCCAATATTCACTATTGCCTTTAAATTTTCTAATTCGTACTCTCTGAAGAGTCTAGGGTTTATCATTGGACCCTTGCTGTCTGCATAATCGTCTGTTACAAACAGGATGTCTATTCCAGCTTCAGCCATTACCTTTGCAAATCCTTGGCATGCTTTAGCAATCTTTTCTATAAGCTTTCTTGCAAACATAGGATTTCGGTAAAAGTCTATTGAAATCTTGTCAATACCTCCTCTAACTTGAAACGCCAGATGCCATCCACTGTGAACCTGCCCCATGGTAACAATATCTTGGCCCCTAACATTCTTCATTATCACATCTATCATTTCAACTATGTCTGGATGAAACGGATTCGGCGGCTCATACTTTTCCAAATCCTCAGGAGAGTTTACTGTTCCACCGACAAAGTATGTCGACTTAGATTCCTTGCTGGTCTGCATTATTCTACCCCAGTGGTCCACGTACCTTTTACTGTCAATGTACTTAGGCCTATAATCTTTTGTTGTTAGAGAGTAATCTGAAAGAGCTGCGGCAGCGTCAAAGTCAAGCTTTTTGCATGCTTCCACAAGTGCTAGCCTATAGTTTATAGATGAAAGCCAGTTGTCACTTCCTCCTGCCATAGTTAGCACAGTACTTGAAACCTTCCGCCCTAAAACGGCGTCAACGATTGGAGGATCGAGGGCGAGGTCCGTTATCGGGACGAAATCTGGTTCCTTCAATTCTAAAGCCTTAAAGAACCTTTCACGATGATTCATCACTACCACTACAAGATTAGAGCAGCCTTCTTATAATCTTTTAATTTCACACATCTTCTATGCAAACCTTCCGATGCCAAATTTATAAGTATAAAATCTTTACCAGAATACGGGCTAAGGTTGAACGGTAAAGTACACAATCTCAAGGTTTTACCGAACAACATTATTATTCAAATTGAAGAGCAGGAGCACATACTGTCCGCTCTTCTTAAACATGGCATAGATTTAGGAGGAATATGTGGGGGGAGAGGACTTTGCGGAAAATGCGCGATAAAGATTGTCGAGGGAAAAACGTCACAGCCGACATTTCAAGAAATGAGGTGGCAGGAAATAAACGGGTCAGAAAAAAGGCTTGCATGCCAGACAAGAATATTTTCTGATGCTACAATAGAAATTTTGGAAACATTTATCGGGTCAAAGATGCAGATCTTAAGCTGGACTGTCGGGAAGAAGGTTGAGCTTGAACCTTCTGTTGTTAGATTGAGTCTAAATGTCAAAAAGCCTTCTCTGGAACATCAGGAGGCGGACTTGAACAAGGTCTTAGCTGAAGCTAAGGCCGTAGCTTTCGACCCTAAAATATTGGAGACTCTCTCACATAATCTTTGGGAATCCGATTTTAAAGTTGATGCAATATTATATGATGGCGAGCTTTTAGACGTTTTACCCTCTGAGCAGGGTAGAAGGGTCTACGGTGTGGCCTTTGATATAGGCACTACAACTGTTGTAGGGTACCTGTACAGTCTTGATGATGGTAGTCTGTTGGCTGTTAGAGCACAGTATAATGAGCAGATAAAGTTTGGAGAAGACGTGATAAGCAGAATAGAGTTTGCTTCAAAGGGTGAAACGAACGTTAGGCTTATGCAGGGCGCTATCATATCAACCATTAACAACATAATTGGAGAACTTGTCGAAGCAGCTAACATTTCACCTAACCAAATTTATGATATTGTATGCTCAGGAAACACTGTCATGACATCATTCCTACTAGGCAACGACTGCTACTATTCCTCAAAGGCACCTTACATACCATCCTTCACGTTGCCAGTAAAATGTAAGGCAAGAGACCTTGGTGTGAAGGCGAATAGGACAGCATACGTTAGAACACTACCGTCGATAAGCGCCTACATAGGAGGAGACGTCGTCGCAGACATCTTAGTTTCAGAAATACATAAGGTTGAGGGGGCCGCTGCCTTAGTTGACTTAGGAACAAATGGCGAAGTAGTACTCAAGGTTGGTGAAAAGTTTCTGGCAGCCTCGTGCGCAGCAGGTCCAGCGCTTGAAGGATACAGCATAAGAAGTGGTATGAGAGCTGTTGAGGGTGCAATCGAATCCGTCACGATAGGTGAGGATGGCGAAGTATATTATAGGACGATAGGTGGGAAGAAGCCTGCTGGAGTATGCGGCTCCGGAATAGTTGAGACAATAGCGTGGATGAGGATCAGGGGCATAGTTGACGAAAGCGGTAGGATCGTTGAAGGCTCAAGTAGTAGGGTTTTTAGAGAGAACGGGGAACTCCAGTTCCTTCTCGCAAGAGATACTGAAACCTTGAACAGTAAAAAGATTTCTATATCTCAGACGGACATTAGGAAAATACAGCTTGCTAAGGCAGCAATATTCTCTAGCTTGCTAACCTTGTCAAGGCTTGGAGGGGTGAGATTGCTTGACTTGAAGAGGCTTTATGTTGCAGGAGCCTTTGGAGCATACGTCGACCCCTTCTATGCGACCGTAATAGGACTATTGCCTGACATTCCGAGAGAGAGGGTTATTCAGATAGGGAATGGCTCAGGCGCTGGAGCGAGTATGCTGCTTCTTTCAAAGAGGAAGTGGAGTGAGGCTGAAAGGATTGTTGGAAAGGTCAGGGTTATTGAATTAAATCTTGTACCCTTTTTCAAGGACGAGTTCATTAACGCAACATATTTCCCCCATAAGGACGGAAATCTTTTCAGGAACAGTCTAGAGAAGATAAAACATTTTAAAACAAAATTTTAATATGTTCTAGAAAGAATGGTAGGCAATGATACCAGTACTTTATGTTAGTGGAAAAAATATTTCTGAAGTATGGGAAAGGTCTCTGGAACTGTTGTGGGAAAAGGGTATAAAGATAAGAACTGAATATGATAAACCAAGTGACCCTCCAAGTGTTGATGCGACAATGATAATGGTTGTCAGTGAACCATTAAGTGAACCGAGAATACATCTTTCAATCCCTTCAACATTCAAAGATTTGGAGAAGTATAAGAGGGAGGTTGTGGATGGTGTGCACGATCATTGGATAGATCCTAAAAGTGGGAAATGGACGTACACGTATCATCAGAGACTGTTTAAGTATCCGGCGTCTGTTGGAGCTGTTGACCAGATCGAATACGTTGTTGAAAAACTTTCTAAGGTGCCCTATTCTCGTAGAGCACAGGCTATAACGTGGGATCCCGAATTTGACCCTCTAACAAATGATCCACCATGCCTTCAAAGGATATGGTTTAGGTGTACGGAAGAAGATGGTGTCTTAAAATTGAATATGAATACTCACTGGAGGTCGAGGGACGCGTATAAGGCTGCGTTTATGAACATGTTTGCACTCACGGAGCTTCAGAAAAAGGTTGCTGAACTTCTTGAAAAGAGGAGGGGGGAGAGGGTTGAGGTCGGCCAATATGTTGACATTTCTGACTCATACCATATTTACGGATCCTATATACAGGATTTCGAGAACAGGTTTCTTAAGGCCTTGCGTGAGAGAGAATTTTATTCAGAGAATATTAGAAGGTCTAGGACCATAAATAGTAGGCATCCGATAGTTTTAAAGGAGGTTGAGGAAGCTGTTCTAGAACTGGAAAGAGAGGCTCAGGCTTCTAGATAGTCTTTTACCCTTAACTTTTCAACCTTTCCCTCATACTGTTCAAGTGCTTTTTCAACCTTCTCCTTTGGGTTAGAGTAAATTTCTTCTAGCTTTCTCTTCGCCATTTCAATAAAACGTTTTTCACCTCTATTGAGGAAGAGTTTTTCCTCCGCCAGCATCAATTCTATCGCCTTGATCGCTGAGGCGACAGTCCTAGAAAGTTCATCCTTTTCCCCTACAATAACCTCTGAAATCGAACACACTGTGTCAGGTGATAGTACAAAGGCTTGAGGGTTCAAGAACTTGTCAGATTTTATCATGAGATCTCTTAAACAGAAATGTTCATTATTTTCTATCGCCACATTCATTAACTTCGTGTCATAATGTAATATTTCCAGGAAGACTTCTGGACCATACCCTCCAAAAAGCTTTATGTTTTCAACTTGTTCATTAGACCATAGGTCGCATGCTGCTGCAACAATATTGCCGACAAGGCTAGAATGTGCTACAGCCGACGTTTTCCCCTCCATTGAAATTGGGTATCCTGTGATTGCTTTAAGATAAACATTTTCATACGCGCAGTCTTTACCAGGGCCTGTTGCACCCTCTTCGAATGCTATAAGGCTCCTGCAAGCTGCCATAACTCTTACAATCGATGCTAAAGAATGTGGTATCATGTTATCTTTTAAGCCACCAGCAATCTTCATAGCCGTGTTAGCAAACGCGCAGGCACTATCACCTCCAGCCAAAACAGACTTGTTTCTAGCTATTGAGACAATATTCTTCCATAATCTTTTCATGTCAAATGTTGCAAGATACCCTAGTGAAGATACTATTCCGAGTAGGTCTTGACGGATAATCGAATAGTTAAAAAGTTCTTTTCCACCCTCTGATTCGATTGAAAGTACATCAGCACCATTCGATGACACAAGTTCAAAAACTTCTATCATCCTATTGTAGCTTTCTTCATCATGCCTAGGCTTACCGAAATCTCTAATGTCGGCTACAGTAACCCTGTATCCAACATGTAATCCATATTCTTTCGCATACCTTTCAATCAAATCCTTTTGCAAGTTAACTAGTTCAACGACAAGCCTAGGATCCTCCATCTCAAGATAGGTTAACTCTGTTTCAAGCTGCAGATTTTCAATGCCAAGTGCTATAGCCTTTTTAAGCAACTGTTCTGTAATATGCTTATACTCTTCTCTAACATTTCTTTCGATTCTCGGAAAATACTTAATTTCAGGAACAACTCTTCCATTGCCAACCTCTAAACCTGTACCATATCTGAGAGACTTTTTACTAAACCCAAAAACGAGGTCTTTAGGCGTGTATTCCAGACGGGAGAATTTCATAATTTGGCACCCTTTTTTGGTAGCATTAAGCATTGAAATAAAATATTTAAACATTATTAAAAATCGTGATGATTTTGTAATTTTAAATAGGTAGTGAAAATTAAATTTTTATCCTTACTTTCTTTTTATATTTTTTACTGTATCAACGAATGCCTTTATATTTTCTGGTGGCGTTTTTGCTGGTATGTCACATCCAGTGCTCGCAACTATGTTCGTCATCCCTTTTACGGGGTTCAACATTATTTTCACATTTTCCCTTATGATATTTGGTTCGTCTCTTTCCAAATTTGCTGGCGAATAGTTTCCAAATATTAGAAAATCCTCTCTCAATACCTTTGACGCCTCATATAGTGGTATGTTTTGGTCTATACTTATCCCCACCACCCCCGTCTCCGGTACATCTTGGAGCAGATGTTTTGATTTACCACAAATATGTAATATTGCTTCCTTTTCTAGTTCCTTTATCACATCTTTTAGGTATGGTTTTGAAAATCTTCTAAAGTGTTCTAGGGATAGGAGGCTTGAAGTTGGATCCGCGACAATAATATAGTCTGCACCTGCGTCTTCAATTTCTCTCGCATAATCTTTTACTGTTTGTGTTACCTCTTCTAGTATTGTTTTCGCGCTTTCGGGCTCCATGTAATATAATTTTACTAACTTTTCTATGCCTATTGTTTGCCCAGCTGCTGTGAATGGCCCCGTTATATATGCTCCTACTGGCAAATTTTTTGAAAATTCTTTTAACTTCTTAACTGTTTTTATGTAAGCTTTCATCTTCTCTGTTTCCATATGTTTTGGTTCCTCTACATGCTTTTTTATTTGAGGAGCATCGTATGTGGTGTAGTTTACTTGTGCGCCAAGCATTTCAGCTTCTACTGTAATGTCTAAAAGTGTTAGCAGTGAATCTATTTCATATTCTTGGAAAACATATTTAGCTACTTTGAAATGCTTTTCAAAATTGTGGAGACATTCTTGTGTGGTTATTTTTAGGGCTGGTAGTGCTGGATATCCTAATATTGGTACTACAGGAAATCTTTCAAAGTTTTTGAAATGTTCTCTTAATATTATTTGCATATTGTTAAAGGCCTATTTTCTAGTAATCCATTGTTTGCATATTCTTACCCCTTCTACCGCGTTAGCCCCGTATCCGTCTGCGCCAATGCTTTTGGCATAGTCTTCTGTTACTGCTGCACCACCGATTATCACTTTAACCTTGTCTCTTAGTCCAGCCTCCTTCAAGGCTTCTATAACATTCTTCATCTCGACCATTGTCACGGTAAGTAGTGCGGACATACCTACAATATCTGGTTTCTCCTGTTTTACGGCTTCAACAAACTTTTCTGGCGGCACATCTGCTCCTAAGTCTATAACCTTAAATTCTGCAGCTTCAAGCATCATTGCAACAATATTTTTTCCAATATCGTGGAGATCGCCTCTTACTGTACCTATTACAACCTTACCTATCTTCTTTATTTCTCCACCTTTCAAGTACGGTTCAAGAATCTTTGTTATCTCTTTACCTATTTCTCCGGCAACGATAAGCTCTGAAAGAAAGTATTCTGATGCCTCAAATTTTTTTCCAACAATTTCCATACCTTCAGCAATACTCTTTAATATTATTTCTTGGGGTGTTGCACCTGTTTCAAGAGCCTTTAACGTGTACTCCTTAGATTTGTCGAAGTCGAGATTAACGATACTGTCCCTTATAGCATTCAACAGTTCATCTTTACTCATTTTACCCTCACCACTTCATCACATGCAAAAATATTTAAGTTTTTTTTACTGGGAAGCTGGAACTTTTACGCTTAAAAAACTATAAATTTCTAAATATGTTATAGTAAAAAAGCTCGTGTTTAATGTGAAAAGATTTTATTTAAATCAAAATTTATTCGATTAAAAGATTTTATACAGCTTATATTGTTGAGGAGATGGAAGATGGTAGAATATGAATTATTGGAAGGATATTCCTGCTGGAGATAGGCCTCCAATATTTTTAAACATGGTTATTGAGGTCATTACAGGAAAAAGGGATAAGTTTGAATATGATAGGCAGCTTGAAATATTTGTTCTTGATAGGGTTATACCATCGTCAGTAGTTTTTCCAGTAGACTACGGTTTTGTTCCTCAAACTTGGGCTGATGATGGTGACCCACTAGATATTATGCTTATGACTTATGAGCCTTTGGAGGTAGGTTGTCTTGTGAAAGTTAGGCTGATAGGAGCTCTTATAATAGAAGATGAAAAGGGTTTGGATGCGAAAATGCTTTCTGTACCAGTCAATGATGCTCGATTTGATGGCATCAAAGACATATCGGATGTTCACCCGCATAAGCTTAAAGAAATTCAGGAATTTTTTGAAACTTATAAAAGGCTTGAGCCGACGAAATGGGTTAAGTTTAGGGAATGGAAAAATGTTACTGAGGCAAAGGAAATTGTTAGTAGGGCTATAGAAAAGTTTTACGAAATATATCCAAGAAAATAGTCACATTAATTATTATATTTTGAGTGTGCTCGCGTAATCGAACATCGTAACAATGTTTTCCGGCGGCGTTAGTGGCTGTATATTATGAACAGATGCAAGTACGTATCCTCCATTTTTCCCTAGATCATGTACACGCTTTTTGACTTCATTCATCACATCTTCAGGTTTACCAAATGGGAGAACCCTTTGAGTGTCTATGCCACCCCAGAATACAAGTTTTTCACCAAACTTTTCCTTTAAAATTCTAGTGTCCATGTTTTTTGCTGTAACTTGTACTGGATTTATTCCATCAACTCCCGCTTCTATCAATCCATCAAGTAGTTGAAATATTGAGCCATCACTATGTATTATCACTTTTGCCCTGGACACGCTTTTGAAGGCTTCAATCAACTTCTTGTGTCTAGGTTTAACAAATTTATTGTAAAGGCTGGGTGATATTATTGGTGAAGTTTGAGTGCCTAAATCGTCTCCAAAGAATATGATGTCCAAATATTTTCCTATAGGAGCAATATACTTTCTCACACATTCGACCATTAAATTGGTGACATTATCTAGAACCGCTTCCGCAATTTTAGGCTTCAGAAGTAGGTCTGAAAGAAATTGTTTGAAACCTCTTAATAGTAGGGCGTGTGCGAAAGAGCCTACTATAACGTATGGGAATACGATTGCATATTCTTCTTTTGAAAGTTTTTCAGCCTGTTCTATCATAAAATTTAGGTCGAATCCAAGATCTTCTGGCGAAGGCCAGTTATAGGAGTTAATTTCATAAACTGAATCAATATTTGAGAGAGGAGAACCATCTGAAGTTAAGTCATAATAGTAGCCGGTGAACTTCCTTTTTAAACCCCAGGCGTCCACAAACGTTTCCGGAAAGTTTCCAGTTAATGGTTCAATTTTCGGATAAATGTAGCGTGTGTCAACATTAAATCTTTGCAAAATTCTTTCACTTGGACATACTGTTCCACCAACCTTGTTTATCAAGTAAATTTTTTCATCAAATTTTAAGAAATTAAGTAGGTTCTTGTAGGCTACAAAATGTATGGATGTTACAGTACCGCCTAAATCTATTGGCACACGATCGGTTTCAGAATGATTTAGGGCTGCTAAAACCCTTTCTTTCGGGGACAAGCTCAACCAATAAGATGATAACCTAGGATAATATATATTTGTTTTATAAAACCTTTTATATTTGAAACATCGTATACTATGGAAGTATGTCTGTTAAAATCCTGAATTCGAAGAAGATTAAACCTGAAAAGATTTTAGGTGGGCCAATAAAGCCTCTAATTTCTAATAAAGATGTGAGCATGAACCAAGAGTTCGCCTTAGGTGTCTTTAGACCAAAACAAGGTCTATACTTTCACACACACCCAAATTCTGAAGAAATATACTATGTTATAAAAGGTAGGGGGACAGTATTTGTTGGAAAAGAGAAAAATCAGATAAAGATTGTTGAAGGAGATGTACTATATATTCCAGCAAACACACCTCATGGTGTAACAAACACGGGTAGAACAACTCTTGTAATAGCCTTTTTCGTTTCTCCTGGAAAAGAGAGGGCAGGATATGAGATAGGAAAAGACTGTCAAGTTCTAGAGGAAAAGATACTGTATCCTGATAAAAAATTAACCTAGTTTCGGATTTAGAAAAAATGGCGGATGAGCTTATAGAAGATAAAATTTGTAAAAAGTTATTAGTATAAAATTTGATAACGTTGTCGATGAAAAATGTATCCTATAATGTATAATGTTAGACAATATTTTGATGCACCTCCAGCAATAGACTGTGTCAAAACAATTAGGGAAGAATTTAAGAGGGTCGGTTTAAAGGATATAATAAAACCTGGCTCAAGCGTCGCCATAACGGCTGGCAGTAGAGGTGTCACGAATATTCCGTTGATAATTAAGACGATCGTTGAGGAAGTTAAAAGGGTTGGTGGTAAACCATTCATAATACCTTCAATGGGAAGCCATGGTGGAGCGACACCAGAGGGACAGAAGAGGGTATTATATGATCTGGGTGTAACTGAGGAATATGTTGGTGCACCTATAAATGCTACAATGGAGGTTAAAGAAGTTGGGAGACTGGAGAATGGGATGCCAGTTTACGTTTCACGTGCGGCTCTTGAGGCTGATGCTGTTATAGTTGTTGGACGTGTGAAACCTCACACCGACTTCAAAGACGAGGTTGAAAGTGGTTTAATGAAGATGATGGTAATAGGGCTTGGAAAACAGAAAGGTGCTCAGACAATACATGCTTATGGAAAAGAAGGATATCATAAGCTCCTTGTGCCAACTGCTAGAAAGATAATGGAGAAGGCGCCGATAAAGCTTGGTGTGGCAATAGTTGAAAACCAATATCATGAGACATGTCTTATAAAGGCTCTTAGACCAGAGGAAATTGAAAGCGAGGAGAGAAAACTTCTTGTGAAGGCTAAGGAATGGATAATGAGGATCCCGTTTAAGGAACTTGATGTCCTGATAGTTGAGCAGATTGGTAAAAATATTAGTGGCACAGGAATGGATCCAAATGTGACTGGAAGATTCGCATGGCCTGAAGAAAAGCCTCCTGAATTGCCAAACATAAGGTTCATAGCGGCTTTAGACTTAACTAAAGAAACTGAAGGGAACGCTATTGGTGTAGGTTTAGCGGACGTTATCAGTAAAAGGTTATTTGATAAAATAAACTTTCATGACACTTACATGAATGCGTTAACTGCTGGAGCTATAGGGTTGATTGGTGCAAAAATTCCAGTGATAATGCCGACAGACAGGGATGCTATAGAATTGCTGTTTAGACTTTCCAACAAACCAATAAAAGATATAAGGGTTATTAGAATAAAAAACACTCTGGAACTTGCAACATTTCAAGCATCAGAAGCGTTACTGGATGAGATTAAAGCAAATCCGAAATTGGAGATTGTTGGGGAAGGAGAGGAAATGCAATTCGACATACTTGGAGACCTTATTTAGCATTCAAAATTATAACACCATACTAGAATATCTATCATAACTATTTTTCCATAACCTAATTTTTTAAAACGGTAATGGGTTTAATTGTTTACGCAAAGTGGCAGGCAACCTTGTGCCTGTCCCCTTTCAATTCCGGTTCCCTACTTCTGCAAACGTCCTTTGCATACGGGCAACGTTTGAAAAATCTGCAGCCAGAAAGATTTTCATCTCCGTTTTCAGTTACGCAACCATGATTTTGTGCAAAAAATTTTTTTGCCATATAGAGTGTTGGAACAGAAGATATTAGGAGCTTGGTATATGGATGTAATGGTTCGTTAAATACTTCATCACATTCCCCTAATTCAAGAAGCTTGCCTAGGTACATTACACCTACTCTATCACTAACATAACTTACAACGGAAAGATTATGTGAAATGAAGAGGTATGTGTAGTTTAGCTTCTTCCTCAATTCGATTAAAAGGTTAAGAATCTGGGCTTGAACTGAAACATCTAATGCTGAAGTCGGCTCGTCTAATACAATAAATTCTGGTTCAGCAAGAATGGCGCGGGCTAATGCAACCCTCTGCTTCATACCACCACTAAGCTGATGAGGGAACATATTAAGTGTGTCAGCTGATAATCCAACATCTTCAATAACAGTTTTTATTCTCTCTTTAAAATCGCCTTTATACTTGCAGCAGTCTAGAGCTTCCTTTAAAGTATCATATATTTTCATTCTAGGGTCTAGTGAGAGGTCAGGATTTTGGAAAACAACCTGCATCCTCCTTCGGGCTTCTTTAACCTCGTTTCTTCCAGCCTTTGACAGGTCGATTCCCTTGAAAATTATTCTACCACTATCAGGTCTTTCCATATAGAGCATTAGTCGACCGAGAGTGCTCTTGCCGCTTCCACTTTCACCTACTAGGCCGAAAACTTCATTCTTTAAAATGCTTATACTAACATCTTCTACAGCCTTAACTTTAATAGACTTTGTTAACGAAAGTTTAATATTATATGATTTCGAGAGATTTTCAGCTTTAACAAGCTCCATTATATTTCACCAGCCCTATGACATGAGACAACCCTGTCATCGAGTTTCAATGGCTTCGGTTCGACACTCGCGCATATGTCTTTGGCGTAAGGACATCTTGGATGAAATCTACAACCCTCTGGCGGGTTTGATAGGTCTGGAACATGACCTGAAAGGGGCTTAAGGTGTTCCTTTAGGCCTCGAGGGATGCATGCCATGAGCGCGCGAGTGTACGGGTGCATTGGATTAGAGAATATGCTTTCGAGCTCACCTACTTCTACCATCTTTCCAGCGTACATTATACCTATTCTATTGCATATTTCAGCTGCAACACCCATGTCATGTGTTATTAGAACTGTGGATAAACCGTAAGAGTCTGCTAAATTTTTTAGTAAATTTAGGATTTGGGCCTGTATTGTAACATCTAATGCGGATGTTGGTTCATCGGCAATCACTAGCCTTGGATTTAATGCGATAGCCATTGCTATTACAACCCTCTGCTTCATACCACCACTAAGCTGGTGGGGATAAGATTGCATTCTCTTTTCAGCTTCAGGTATGCCTACAGTTTTAAGTAGTTGTAGACTTCTTTGGTATGCTTCGGACTTACTGTATCCGTGTACGGTAAAGACTTCCATTAACTGATCACCAATCTTCATAACAGGATTTAATGCTGAACTCGGCTCCTGAAATATTATCGATATTTTTGAGCCTCTAAACTTTCTAATTTCTTCCTCACTAAGTTTCATTAGGTCAACGCCGTCGACAATTATCTGTCCAGAAACCTTTCCAGGACATAATCTAATAAGGGAGAGGCCGAGGGTGCTCTTCCCACTTCCACTCTCACCTACTATGGCGAATCTGTCGCCTTCTCTAACTGTGAAGTCTATGCCATCAACAGCCTTTATTGTACGCGAGCCCATACTGTAGTGGACTTTAAGGTCCCTAACTTCAGCTACAACATTATTTTGATGCAATTATCTCACCCAACCTATCACCTATAATGTTGAAAGAGAGAACCAAAAGAAATATGGACAGACCTGGAGAGATTATCAAATGTGGTGCATAAAATATGTAGGCGCGTCCAGTTCCAAGCATTGTACCCCATTCTGGCGCAGGTGGGGGTACACCAATACCCAGGAAGCCTAGACCTGACGCAAAAAGTATGGAGGTGCCCAAGTTTAATGTTATTTGCGCAATTATTGTAGGAGAAACGTTTGGAATTATATGCTTAAACATAATTTTAACATTGTTTACGCCAAGCTGCTTTGCAGCCAAAACATACTCGAGTTCCCTAACCTGTAAAGTGAGACCTCTGACCATCCTAATAAACGAGGGTATTATTGATATAGAAACTGATATTATCACAGTCCATAGGCTGCTTCCCATTATGGCAACAAACATTATCGCTAAAAGAAAACCGGGAAGGGCGAGAAGTATTTCGGTAATCCTTTGAATTATCGTGTCAACAGCTCCACCGAAGTATCCAGAAACAACGCCGAAAAAGATTCCTGTAACTGCACCTAAGGCTGTTGCAAGGAAAGATATGGTTAAAGTGAGTCTAGAACCATATATTATCCTACTCAAGATATCTCTTCCAAGCTCATCAGTTCCAAGAAGATGTTCTATACTTGGAGGTTTACAACTTTTAGATAAGTCTGTTTCTAATGGATCGTATGGAGAAATAAGGTCTGCAAAAAGTGCCATAAAAATAAAGGACAATATTATAAAAAGACAGATTTGAACACGCTTAGATTTAATTAAACGAACATATTGTTCACTCATTTAAGCCTCACCCTCGGATCTATTAGAGTGTAAAGAATGTCTGTAGCCAAATTTACTAGAGCATAGAGTAGTGCGAAAATGAATATTGAACCTTGAACCATTGGATAGTCTCTTGAGTTTATCGAGTCAACAATTAGTCTTCCAAGACCAGGCCAAGCGAATATCGTTTCAGTTATGACCGCGCCTCCGAGTAGAGCTCCAAACTGTAGGCCGACGATGGTTACAACAGGTATGAGAGCATTCTTTAGAACATGCCTATAGAGTATTGTCCTCTCACTTAACCCCTTAGACTTTGCAGTAATGACATAATTTTTCTCCATAGAATCTATGACGCTTGCCTTAGTTATCTTCACGATAAAGGCCATAAGATATAATGCTATCGTGACAGTTGGAAGGATAAGGTGTAATGGTGTACCAGAGCCTCCAGCCGGCAAAAGCCTGAACTCTACAGAAAATATTAGGATTAGGATGAGCCCAAGCCAGTAAATTGGCAGAGATATTCCGGCAATAGAGAATGTGGAAAGGAGGAGGTCAAGTTTTCCACCCTTCCTTGATGCTGCTATAACCCCTAACGGAACACCCAATATTACAGCAAGGCAAGTACTTGTGACAGCAAGCAAGAGAGTGTTAGGAAGTCTCGCCATGATTTCATTTATAACGGGGGAATCGGTTCTAAAGGATACACCTAAATTGAAGGTGAAAAGGTTTTTCAAGTAGATAAAATATTGGATATAAATGGGCTGATTTAAGCCCAGCTGCTCCCTAATAAGGTTAACATCTTCCTCACTGGCCATCATCCCCGCCAAAACTCGAGCGGGGTCGCCTGGAATAGACCTAATCAAAATAAAGATTAAGGTTACAAGACCAACAAGTGTTATTGCGAGAGTTAGAAGGCGGTAAAAAAAATATTTGAGGGCTGACAGTACTGGCTCCACCTCCCCTCTGCTATGAGACGTAAACCCATCTTAGGTCGAATGTCTCATAAGGATATACTACTACTCCATGCACTTTGTCGCTGTGTGCTAGAACGAAGTTCTGGAAGTAGAGGAATATCCATGGACACTCTTCCCAGATTATGGACTGCGCTTCAGCGTACATCTGTAGACGCTTCTTTTCATCAACCTCCCTCCTCGCGTCGTCAAGAAGCTTGTCCACCCTCTCGTTCTTGTAGAACATTGTGTTAAATTTTCCAGGAGCCCACTGTGAAGAGTGGAATACAGGGTATAGTACTGCGTCAGCGTCAGGTGTCGTCATACCATAGCCTACATAGCATAGGTCCCAAGGTGCGCTAGTGTAATTACTATATAGTAGGTTTTGAACAAACGTAGGCCAGTCGGGTGTATAAAGTTCTACGGTTATACCTACCTTGGAAAGGTATGCTTGTATTGCTTCACCAACTTGCCTGTCGAAAAGGTATCTTCCAGTTGGAACCATGAGTGTCAGTTTGAAGCCGTTCGGGTATCCTGCTTCAGCCAAGAGCTGCTTGGCCTTTTCAGGATTGTATTCGTAAACTTTTTGTGGCGAGTAGCCGAAGAAGGCAGGGTAGACTGGTGAGTCAGCTATGGTCGCTAGGTTAAAGAGCACGTTCTTTATGAGCGCATTTTTGTCGATAGCATAGTTTAGTGCCTGTCTTACTCTGACGTCCTTTAGTGGCCCCCTTTGAGTGTTTATGTTTACGGTCATAACCCTTGTGCTAGGGTTGATTGCAAGCTTTACTCCAGCAGTGTTGTTGAGCTTAGGTAGGTCGGCTGGTGGAGGTTGGTAAACTATATCAACTTCCCCTGAAAGGAGCATCGCCTCCCTCGTCTGTGCTTCAGGAACTATCTTGAACACTACTTCCTCGAACTTTACTGGACCACCCCAGTAGCCGTCGAATCTTGACAGGACAATGCGGTCGCCTTTAACCCACTCCTTAAACTTTAGTGGTCCTGTTCCGAGGTTAATGGGAGTCTTACCTATATTTTCTTCACCAAGCTTCTGGTAGGCTAGAGGAGATATGACGTACCATGTTGTCAAGGTTCTGACGAACGGAGCATAGGGATATTTTAGATTGAATCTTACAGTGTATTGGTCAATGATGTCTGTTGAATTTAGGGCGTCCAATAGGTATCTGCTTGGAACCTTCACTTTAGGATTCAGCAGCCTATCGAAGGTAACCTTTACCGCCGTAGCGTTCAGTGGATAACCGTCTTGGAACTTTATACCCTTCTTTAAAACCACTGTAACCTTTAGCCCATCAGAGGACACGGTGTAGCTTTCAGCAAGATAAGGTATTAGCTCACCCTTCTCGTTATAATAGAAAAGTGGCTCTGTCATAAAGCTCATTATGTTAGATATAAGGGTTGTTGTCTGTGCATGTGGGTCAAGTGTGTCAGCGTCGATGCCTATGGCGATCCTCAAAACCTTCTGTGTAACAGGAGGCGAGGAAGATGTGGTTGTAGAGGTTGTGGAAGTTGAGGTAGTTGATGTTGAAGTGGTTGTAGAAGATGTTGGTGTTGGCTGAAGTTGTGGCAGTAGGAAGACTAGGGCAGCGGCGACTATTACGACAACCGCAGCAACTGCTGCTAACTTATTTAATGCCTTACGCATATATGACACCTCCCTTCATAACGAACTTAATGTTCTCCTTCTTTTGGAGAAGAGATATGTCGTCAAGAGGGTTGCCCTGTACTGCGATCATGTCAGCTAGCTTGCCTACTTCCAATGTTCCAGTTTTACTTGATAGTCCGCATGCGTCTGCACCGTTTTTGGTTGCAGCAACTATGGCTTCCATTGGAGCGAAACCGCACTTTTCTACGAGAAGCTGTAGTTCCATAGCATTGTTTCCAAATTTGAGCATCGGAGAGCCTATAAAGTCGGTTCCAGTGGCCACTTTCACACCCATCTCCTTAGCCTTTCTCACATTCTTTACATGAGTGTCTATTACTTCAAGTGACTTCTTCAGCCCCCATTCGGGTGTTCCCGCTTCCCTTCCCTTAGATACTAGCTGGTGCACAATAGATAGTGTTGGAACCATTATCGCGTCCTGCTCGATCATCATTTTAGCCCCTTCATCGTCCAAGTATATTCCATGTTCAATCGTCCTTACACCAGCTACAAGAGCATTCTTTATACCTTTTGCACCTTGAGCGTGTGAGGCTACAAATGTTCTAACCTTTTTGGCCTCGTTTACAATTGCACGTATCTCTTCTACAGTAAACTGTTCGTCTTCAGGCTTGTCTCTTTGTGACATAACTCCTCCAGTGGAACAGATTTTTATGAAGTCAGCACCTTCCCTTAAAACTGTTCTAGCCGCCTTAATGCACTCTTCTACACCATCACAGAGTATGCCTCCGAAACCAAGTTTGTAGTCGCTTCTCAACTTAACGATTTCCACTGGAAAATAGTGTTCGTCCCCGTGTCCGAAGGTCTGTGTTAATACTCTACCGGCTGTTACTATCCTTGGGCCCTTAGTTAAGCCACTTTCTACCGCCATCTTTAGGTATGGACCCTGTAGGCTACCACAGTCTCTTACAGTGGTGTATCCCGCGGATAGGAGGTCTTGTATGTCGTAGAGAGCTTTTATCAAATGTATTTCATAGGGTGTTACTATAGATTCTTCTACAAACTTGTCAGTTAAATGGCCTGCAAGGTGAAGGTGGGCGTCGATGAGTCCGGGCATCACCGTATAGTTTCCAGCGTCTAAAACTTCAAGGGATGGGTCGACTGTTTTAGATATGGATTCGATTACACCATTGTTGACAACAAGGAAGACGTCGTTGAGAGGATTTTTACCAGTACCGTCTAGTAGTAGCCCACATTTTACGGCAAATCTACTAGTCGACGGTCTAGACATGTGTAGAGTAGAGGGGAAAAACATCATGTATATAAATGTTTTTAACAGGTTGACGGTAAACTCGATCATACTTTTAAAAATTTTTATAATAAATTAACTTTTTTATAAAAATTTTATATCATTTTCTTTTGAACAATGTGGCGATCTCTCTTCTCGTCTCATTTATAAGTTCATTTAATGTTTCAAAGGCCTTGCCCACATCCTCATTTTTAACAACTATTATAGTATCAGTATAAGAGCTTGTAGTATCTTCTATATTTATTCCTGAAGAAAAAAGCCTCTCATATATTGATATTGCACAACCGGGAACGTCTGTTATCTCTGGAGTGCTTGTTACAATTATTGCGGCAAGGTTCCTCTTATTTTCTAGTATAGAAGATTTTTCAAAAAGCTCCAATACCTCTTCCGAGTACATTTCATCCATTATAATTGTTATTGCAGCATAGCCAATACTAACATGAATTATAGAGTTTATGTACTTTCTTATAAGTTCAGAGAACCTTAGTGTGGTTGTCCTAGTTTTTTCCACAGTTATTTTTGCCACACCAGTTCTTACTGAAAGGTTGCTGTCTGCCAAAACCATTTTAACATTTTTGGGCGAATATGTTAGTGTTGGCCTTAACCTCTTAAGTGCGGTAACAATACTTTGGATGTCGGTATCGTATCCTACTTTTTTGTCTACAAGCGGCTTTATCTTGCGCGCTATAGCACTGTAGTTGCAGTATTGGCCTTTTATTGAGGCCTGCAAGAATATGTCGTCTAGAACAATATCCTTTACAGTTTTAGAGATGCTTTGACCTATGTTGGTCATTTTATTCCATCTTTGGACTATTTTGGCCAAAAAATATATAAACTTATCGTTCACTAGGGCCATTCACTATGGAAGATAAAAGGCTTGTCCTCGCATACTCGGGGGGATTGGACACTACTGTAATGATAAAGTGGCTTAATGAAAAATACGGTTATAGTGTTGTAACTGTTACCGTAGATTTGGGACAGAAGGAGGATTTTAAGAGTATTGAGGAGAGGGCGTATAAAGCTGGTTCGATTAAGCATTATAGTATTGATGCAAAGGAAGAGTTTGTGAACAATTTTGTTGCAAGGGCTATTAAGGCTAACGGATTGTATGAGGGAAAGTATCCTTTGAGCACAGCTCTTGGAAGACCTCTTATTGTAGAGAAGCTTGTTGATATTGCGGAAAAAGAAAATGCTGTCGCTATAGCGCATGGGTGTACTGGCAAGGGTAACGATCAGGTTAGGTTTGAAGTTACTGCGAAGGCTTTGAATCCTAAACTGAAAGTTTATGCGCCTGTAAGGGAATGGAATCTTAACAGGGAAGAGGAGATAAAGTATGCTATGGAACATGGTATTGAGATACAGGCTAAGGCGAAAAAGTATAGTATTGACCAAAACCTTTGGGGTAGGTCTATCGAGGGTGGGCCTCTCGAGGATCCTTGGAATGGTGTTGGAGAGGATGTTTTTGAATGGCTCACTCCTCCTGAGAAGGCTCCTGATAAGCCCACTTTCTTAGAAATTGGTTTTGAAAATGGTTTACCTGTTTCATTAGATGGGAAAAAGGTTAGTTTGATTGAATTGATTTCCCAGGTTAATTTTATTGCAGGAGGATGTGGTGTTGGACTTATTGATCATATCGAGGACAGGCTTGTTGGAATAAAAAGTAGGGAAGTTTACGAGTGTCCGGCAGCGGTGACCTTGCTTGAAGCACACAAGGCTTTAGAGAAGATGGTTTTAACTAGACATGAACTATTTTTTAAGGAGTTGGTTGACATGGAATGGTCTAGGCTTGTGTATTTTGGCCTCTGGAATGAGCCGTTAAGAGAAGACCTTGAAGGTTTCATTGAGAGAACACAGTGTAGGGTTAAGGGAACTGTTAGAGTTAAACTGTATAAGGGAGGGGTTTCTGTTGATGGTCTAAAATCACCGTATTCACTTTATGACCTAAGCCTTTCTACCTACGGTATAGGTTCCAAATTTGATCAGAAGATGTCTGAAGGTTTTATAGAAATTTGGGGACTACAATCTAGAGTAGGTTATGGGATGTTGAAGAGGGTTAAAGGCGATGAGTAAGGATATTCTTAGAGGGGAGAGGCTGAAGCCAATAGAATCTAGTGTGCTCAAATACATTTCATCAATTGACGAAGACGAGATCCTTTTTGAACCTGTTAAACAGATTAATATCGCACACGTGATAGCCCTCGCTAAGGCTGGTGCTATAGAGGATAAGATAGCTGATAAGATAATTTCAGCAATAAAGGAGGTTAACAGATTCGTTAAAGATGAGGGTTTCGAGGACGTTCACATGCTTTTGGAAAAAAAGGTTATGGATCTGGTTGGCGAAGATGGAGGTTACATTAATTTGGGTAAGAGTAGGAACGACCAAGTTTCAACGGCATTAAGGATCGTTTTGAGGAAGAAGATTTTGGACCTTATCCTATTACTTGTCGATTTTATGGAAACATTACTTGATAGAGCCTACGATTCCAGAGAAAAGGTTATGCCAGCGTACACGCATCTTCAGACTGCTCAGACGATAACGTTCGCCTACTGGCTGCTTTCCTACAATGACATGCTCAGAAGAGATGTTGAAAGGCTTTTCGAGAACTATTTTAGGACAAACTTGTGTCCAATAGGTGCAGCCGCTTGTGCTGGAACAACGGTTAAAGTTGACAGGCGGGAGGTTGCAGAATCTCTTGGATTCAATAGTATCATAGAAAATGCTGTTGACGCAGTGAGTTCAAGAGATTTTATGCTCGAGCACATGTTTATACTTTCATCGATAGCATTAACATTAAGTAGAATGTGTGAGGACATAAATTTTCTATCAAATAATGATATAGGAGTATTCGATGTTCCAGACAGCTTTTCTTCCACAAGCAGTGCGATGCCTCAAAAGAAGAATTCTGTTGTCACAGAAACTGCCAGAGCATACTGTGGTATTGTCATAGGAGATTTTGTTGGAGCAATGATGATGTATAAGGCTCTACCACTATCATACAACCTTGACCTCCAGGAGATGACGCCGAAAGTTTGGGAGGCACATAATACTGTGTATGATACGGTTACTATTATGAAGGAATTAGTTAAAAATTTGGGATTCAATGAAGAAAGGAGTTATGAAATCTTGGTGAAAAATTTTTCTAACGCGATGGAACTTGCTGAAAAGATCGTCTTAGATTACAAGATACCTTTTAGAAAAGCACATCATATTGTTGGAGCGTATGTGAGAAAATGTTTTGAGAAAAAACTTTCACCTCTTACACATGAGGCATACGAGGTCTTTTGCGAGAAGATCGGTAGCGAGGGAGTCAGATGCCCATCGTATGAGGAATACTTGAGCATAATGGATCCGAGAGCAAGCATTTTTAGTAAGAAGATTGTGGGTGGACCGAATCCTGAAAGTGTAATGGAAATGATTTATGATAGGAGGGAGCAGAATAAAGTTTTTAAAAAGTTGGCTTTGGAAGAAATTTCTAGGACAGAAAATGTTTTGTCAAAATTAAATTTATATGATTTTATGGTTAGTGGAGGTGAGAGAAGATGAAGACATCATGTGAGGTATGTGGTGGGGAAATAGATGTTCCAGATGATGCTATAAAGGGAGAGATAGTTAGCTGCCCAGACTGTGGAAGCGAATACGAGGTTGCAGAGATAAAGGAGGGAAAGCCTGTTCTAAAGCCTGCTGAAGAAATAGGTGAAGATTGGGGAGAATAGTGGCACATGGAACTTTCAATATTATATGATAGACTCCGTTGGGAGGAGAAAGCGTTAGCTGATGAAGCGAAAAAGATAGGGGTTAAAGTAGGCCTCGTCGACGCGAAAGCGCATCCTTTAACTCTAGTTGGAGGAGACAGTGTAGCAAATTCTACGTTCGGTGATGTAGTTTTAGAAAGGTGCATGAGCCACATTCGTGGACTATACTATACTGCAGTTCTTGAAAGGGAAAAGGTTGTGATAAACTCTTATAATGTCCTTTCTTTGACAACAAACAAGCTTTTAACAACATTAGCTTTGGACAAGGCAGGAGTTCCAACACCTAAGACGGCTGTAGCATTTTCCCTAGAATCTGCGCTAGAGCTTGCTGATAGGATGGGCTATCCTCTGGTTATAAAACCAATTATCGGAAGCTGGGGTAAGATGGTTGCGTGCATAAGAGATAGGAGGGAGGCTGAAGCCCTTTTTGAAACAAGAGAAATGATTCATGAGCCTCTTCAGCAAATCTATTACTTGCAAGAGTATGTCCAGAGACCGCCGAGAGACATAAGGGCGATAGTGGTCGGGGACAAGATAATTGCGACAATATACAGGTATCAGCCAGAAGATGATTGGAGGACCAATGTTGCAAGGGGTGGAGCAGCCGTTTTAGCAAAACTTGAGCCAGAACAGGAGGATATAATAATTAAGGCGGCGAAGGCAGTGGGTGAAGGGGTATTAGGTGTTGATGCGATGGAAAGTGAAAGAGGTTTATTGGTGCATGAGATTAACGGTTGCGTTGAATTTAAGGGTGCGGCTTCAGTTTCAACAGTTAATATACCGAGGAAGATAGTGGAGTATGCGATAGGGAAGGTGAAAAGGTAAATGGTTAAGGTTGGAATAGTGGGAGCGTCAGGGTACGTTGGAGGAGAACTTTTGAGGATACTACTAGGACATCCCGGTGTTGAAATAGCTTCTGTAACTTCAAGACAATATGTTGGAGAATATGTTTTCAAAGTACACCCTAACCTTAAGGGAATGACAAACCTTCAGTTTACTGCTGAGGATCCGTTGACAGTAGCCTCGAAAGTCGATGTAATATTCTTGGCAGTGCCGCATGGAGTATCATGCAAGATAACACCAAAGCTGGCTGAAACTGGTGTTAAAATTGTTGACATGAGCGCAGACTTTAGACTGAAGGATGCGACAGAATATCAAAAATGGTATGGATGGAGTCACCCGGCACCCGACCTTCTAGAAAAATTTGTTTATGGACTACCTGAACTGCATCGTGAAGAGCTGAAAAATACTAGTTTTGTTGCAGTGCCAGGATGCATGGCTACAGCTGCAATAGTAAGCCTTGCACCTTTAGCGAAAGCAGGATTATTGGACGGCCCAATATTCGTTGACGCAAAAATAGGCTCTTCAGGTGCAGGTGGAAAACCATCACTTTCGACACACTTTTCTGAAAGATTTGGCGTGGTTAGAGTTTACAAGCCTGTAGGCCATCGTCATACGGGAGAAATTGAGCAGGAGTTAAAGTATGTTTCTGGAAAACAGTTTAAGGTCGGCATGACAGCTCATGCTGTTAACATGGTTAGGGGAATACTTACAACATCCCATGCCATCGTCTCCTCGAAGCCGGAGACTTCAAAGATTTGGAAAGCATACAGGTCAATGTACAATAGTGAACCGTTCGTAAGATTCATCATGGACAAGAAGGGCTTGTACAAGTATCCTGACCCAAAGATCACGATAGGATCAAATTTTGCTGACGTAGGCTTCGAAGTAGACCCCTACGTGGATAGGGTTGTAGTGTTTGGGGCAATAGACAATCTAATAAAGGGTGCTGCAGGAAACGCGGTACAGTCAATGAACATTATGCTAAAGTTTAATGAGAGGGAAGGGTTAAACTTTCCAGCACTGCATCCGGTGTAGGGAAAATGGTTATTGTAGTAAAGGTTGGTGGTAGCCTACTAAAGCTTGGCCCACCCGAAAACATTGTTAAAGATTTTGTGAAGATGCTGGAGGTGGATAAGCTTGTTCTAGTGCACGGTGGAGGATATGAGGTTACAGAAATGGCTGAAAGGTTGGGTAAAAAGCAGAAGTTTGTAGTCTCCCCGGATGGTATAAGGAGCAGGTACACTGACAAGGAAACAGTAGAAATATATACTATGGTGATGAAGGGGAAAATAAATTCTGAAATAGTTTTAGCATTGCAGGCTAAGGGTGTAAGAGCCGTTGGAATTTCAGGATTCGACGGCTCAACACTTTTAGCGGAGAGAAAGAAGAGGCTTGTAATAGTTGATGAAAGAGGTAGGAAGGTCGCTATCGAGGGAGGGTATACGGGTAAAATCGTTAAGGCGAACAGCGAGTTATTGAACACACTTTTAGAAAAAAACTTTGTTCCAATAGTTGCGCCGGTAGCTTTGGGGACAGAGGGAGAAATGCTGAATGTTGATGGAGACAGGGCTGCGGCTGCAATCGCCGGATGCCTAAAGGCTGAAAAGACAATATTCCTGACGGATGTTGGGGGAGTTATAATTGATGGGCAGTTGGTTAAGGAGATGAGTGTGGAGGAGGCGAGGAAGAGTATGAGGAAGGTTGGATTTGGAATGGATAAGAAGATAATGGCGGCTGTTGAGGCAATAGAGAATGGTGCTAAAGAAAGTATAATTTCAGCGGGTAATGTTGAAAATCCTTTAACAAACAGCCTTTATGGAGAAAATAGGACGGTGATTAGGCCATGAGTTTAACGTTTGAGGAGATTAGGGAGATAGAGGAAAAACATCTGGCACCAACTTATCAGAAGATGCCTATTGCAATAAAAAGTGGGCGAGGCTGCAAAGTTTACGATGTAAACGGTAAAGAGTACATTGATTTTATGACCGGATATGGTGTAGCAATATTAGGCCACGGTTATCCTAGGGTAATTGATTCGATAAAAAGTCAGCTTGAAAATATCGCCATAGCACATGGCTCCGTATATAGTGAACAGAGAGCACTTTTTCTGAAAAAACTTGCTTCCATAACACCTAAGAACTTAAGCTCAGCATATCTTTCAAACAGCGGTGCAGAGGCAATAGAGGCAGCTTTGAAGGTTGTTTTGAAGGCTACAAAGAGGAAAAAGGTGATCGCGATGACTGGAGCATATCACGGGAAAACTCTTGGAGCACTATCGCTAACGTTCGCTGAAAAGTATAGGAAGGCATTCGATGACATAATATACAAGGGTGTCGAGTTCGTAGAATACGGTAACCTGGAGGCAGTTGAAAATGGCAGAAAATTGGACGAGTATGCGGCAATATTTGTTGAACCGATTCAGGGAGAGGGTGGAATAAGATTGCCGCCAGAAGATTATTTGAAGGGATTAAGGGAGATTGCTGACAAAAATGGAATACTTCTTGTAGTAGATGAGGTGCAAAGTGGGTTGGGGAGAACGGGAAAGATTTGGGCTCACGAGCACTCAAACATAGTGCCTGACGTTATGACGATAGGCAAGGGCATTGGTGGTGGAATACCCATGGGAGTGACTGTGGCGAGGCCGGAGCTAATGAACGTTCTCGAAGTTGGAGAGCATACGAGCACCATGGGAGGAAACCCTCTAGCATGCGCGGCTGGAAAGGCTGTATTAGATGCGCTAACGGAAGACAAAATCCTAGAAAATGTGCAGGAAGTGGGAAACTATACGATAAAGTTGTTGAATGAGGAAGTTGGAAAGTCTAGGATAGTTAAGGAGGTTAGGGGAAAGGGTTTAATGATAGCGGTAGAGTTAAGGGTAAGATTTCTGGAAGTGCTCTTTAAGGCAATAGAATTGGGTCTGCTAACACTATATTCTGGTAAAACAGTACTGAGGATGTTACCTCCATTAATACTTTCGAAGGAAGAATCGACTAAAGCGACATCAATATTACGTGAATCGTTAAATTGGTACGAAAAAAGTAAAATTTAAGGGGAAAAGGTTTTAAATAAGTTATTTTTAGGCCTTGATATGGACATAGATAGCGTGGATAATGCGATAATAGAAGTTTTAAAAGAGAATTCGAGAATGTCTTATGTTGATATAGGGAAGAAGGTGGGATTGTCTGAGGCGGCTGTAAGAAAGAGGATAAAAAGGCTTGTCGACGAGGGGATAATAAGGAGGTTCACGATCGAAGTTAAAGAGGATGAAGCGCACGCCTTCACACTTGTCGCGGTAAACCCTTCAACACCAACATACGAGGTTTCAAAGAACATACGCAAGATAAAGGGTGTAAAAAAAGTGTACGAGATAACTGGACAATATGACATACTATCTTTTGTCGAGGGGCCTACAATAAGTGAAGTCAACAATTATGTTGAGGAAATACGTAAGACGCCGGGAGTGTTGAGGACGAACACTATAATAATTTTGAGAGAAGTCGAGTAGGGAGTGGAGTACAATGGAAGAGGATACAATAGAAAATATAGTAAACGATTTTGAGAGAGTCGGATTCGGTCCAAATTATAATGGAAACAGTCCATTAAAGGGTAGGAGAATAAAGTTTCTTGACACCACATTAAGGGAGGGGGAACAGTATCCTGGATGCTATTTTACAAACAGCCAAAGGGTGCAGATAGCTTGGATGCTAGACTTTATAGGAGTTGATGCAATAGAAATAAGTCCAGTAATCTCATCAAACCATCTTGAGGCATGTAAGAAGATTGTTAGGGCTGGATTAAATGCTACAATAGTAGCACACGGTAGAGCCCTCAAGGATGACATAGATAAAATGATAGAATGTGACGCAAAATTTGTAGCATTATATCATTCAGCTTCAGACATCCAGCTAAAATATAAGCTTCGTGTTTCAAGAGAAAAGGCTATCGAGAGAACTGTTTCCGCACTCGATTACGCAAAGGCACATGGGCTAAAGGCTAGGGTAACATTAGAGGATGCGAGCAGAGCAGACCCAGATTACCTTATAGCTTTCGCTAAAAGGCTTGAGGAAGCGCATGTGGACAGGATAAGCTTACCTGACACAGTTGGCATAATGACTCCAGAAGGAATGTACAATCTCGTAAAGACTGTTAAGGAAAATGTTAACGTACCATTAGATGTACACTGCCACAACGACCTAGGCCTTGCACTCGCGAACTCGATAGCCGGATTAAAGGCTGGAGCGGAACAGGTTCATGTTTCAGTAAACGGGCTTGGAGAGAGGACAGGTATAGCTGACCTTTCACAGACAGCGCTTGCGCTAAAACTTCTTTATGGAGCAGATGTTAAGATAAGATTTAACATGCTATACGAGCTGAGTAGACTTCTTGAAGAATATACTAGGATACCTGTACCAAAGTCGATGCCAATAGTTGGAGACAACGCTTACAAGCATAAGGCTGGAACACATGTTGCAGCAGTATTAAGGAATCCTAAAACATACGAACTAGTTGCACCAAAGATGGTTGGAAATAGGAGAAAGCTTGTGTTTGGTGGACTTTCTGGAAAAAATGGTGCAGAATTCATGCTTAAAATGTTTGGAATAAACGTTCCAAGCGAAAGTGAAAAACTTTTGTCCGGGCTGAAGAGTATAGGAATAGACTTATTCGAACTAGAACTTTCAGATGAGATGGAGGAAATATTGAGGAAGGAGGAGTTTTTGAGTGGAATGGAGGGTGGAAGGGTTTGACAAAAGTTTCAATACTCTTTGACATAATAAGGTGGGAGGAGAAGGCACTATACGAGGCTGGAAAAAAACTTGGTTTAGATGTTGAAATGATTGATGTGAAAGAGAAGGCTTTCAACCTATCAAAAAATTGTGGAAAAGAGTATGGTGATATAGCTTTACAGAGAAGCGTAAGCTACTATAGAAACCTGCATACAACCGCATACCTAGAATATAAGGGAGTAAGGGTGATCAATTCATTAAATACTGCAATAATAACGGGAAACAAGATGTTCACGACACTTGTACTACAGAAAAATAATATACCAACACCAAAGACAATTGTAACATTCACATCAGATGCTGCAATAAAGGTTTTCAGAGAAGAATTTAATGGGAAAGCAGTTCTTAAGCCAGTGAGTGGAAGCTGGGGGAGAATGGTTGCACTCTTGAACGACGATGCAGCAGCACAGGCAGTTTTAGAGGACAGAGACTACATGTATCCAATGTACCAAGTTTTTTACATGCAAGAGTACGTTAACAGGCCGCCAAGAGATTTAAGAATTTTTGTAGTGGGAGAAGAAGTTGTTGCAGGAATATACAGGTATCAGCCTCAAGACGATTGGAGAACAAATACTGCGAGAGGAGGGAAGGCAGTAAAATGCGAGATAAGTGAGGAGATCAGGGAACTCGCATTAAGGGCGGCTAAAGCTGTCGGGGGAGGAGTGTTTGGGGTAGACATGATGGAGTCCCCAAACGGTTTAATTGTGCATGAAGTAAACAATACTACTGAATTTAAGAACACTGTTCCAGCAACTGGAGTAGACATACCGAGGATAATAATGGAATATGTTATGAAAGAGGCAAGGAGATAGGAAATTGGATAACTATATTCAACTACTTTATGACATGATTAAACTGTATACTCCAAGTGGTAAAGAGGAAAAAATTGCACAGATGTTGAAAGAAAAAATGTTAAATGAATTTGGAGCGGATCAAGCGTATTTGGATAAGGTTGGAAACGTTATAGGAGTATATGAGGGAATAGAGCCTTCTATACTATTATGTGGTCACATGGACACAGTGCCAGGAGAACTGCCTGTAAAAATGGATGATGAACACGTTTACGGTAGAGGAGCTGTGGACGCAAAATCTTCGCTTGCCACATTCATTTCTGCAGCAAGTGAGCTTAGGAAAGCAGGCTTCAGAAACAAGGTTATAGTTGCAGCCGTAGTTGACGAAGAGGATACGGGAAAGGGTATAAAGATGCTTATAGAAGATAATTTAAGGGCATCGTATGCAGTATTTGGGGAACCGTCTTCTGCAACAAACATAGTTATAGGATATCGTGGTGGAGCAAGATTTAGGTTAGAGTTTAGGACTGAAAGCTATCATGCGAGCAGTGTCTGGCTTGGAAAAAGCGCTGTCGAGGCAGCTATAGAAGTTTGGGAAAATGTTAGAAAATATAATGAGGAAGCACTTTCTAGAGAAAAAAAGTTTGATACGGTTACAGCATGTTTAACAAAAATTTATGGTGGAGAAACACATAACATGAGCCCAGCATACTGTGAAATGGTTATAGACATAAGATTTCCTCCAAGAGTAGATTATGAACACATTCTAGACCAATTAAACAGTATAGCTTCAAAGGCCTGTGGTCAAAAGATAGAATATAAGATTATAACAGAAGATTACACACCACCTTATGTTGCTTCAACAAAAAATGAGCTTGTTGAAGCATTCAAGTATGCTGTAAAAAAGGTTAAAGGTGTAGACGCACAGTTAACCAGAAAGACGGGGTCAGGGGACATGAACATATATGGTAGTAGGATGAGGGTTCCAACGATAACATATGGTCCAGGAGACCCAAAGCTTGCCCACACACCGTATGAAAAAGTAAGCATAAGAGAATATATTGAGAGTATAAAGATAGTAAGTGAAGCACTTCAATACATTTCAGATAAGAAGGTTTAAAGTATATTTATTAGAAGAGTGCACTCTAATTACCATGTCATCTGGTGAAGAGGTTAAGGAGGAGATTAAGAAAAAAGAATTTTTTACAAGAAAGCATGCGGCCATAACACTACTACTCATTGCAATAGCATTTCTCGTTATACCTTTCGCTTTCGCAATAAATGTTTTCTTAAACTATAGGGGGCTCGAGAAACCTCTAGGCTTAAGCATTTCAGACGCACTAATTAGTGTAAGTTTTGACATAATAGACCTGGTAGCTAAGTTGGCTTTTCTAGGAGTATGTGTTTGGATAGGGTCTGTAGTGCTAAAAAATAGTGTAGAACTTTTTAAAGAAAAAAGTGAAACAAAGTGAACGGGCAGGCGTACATCGCCCTAGGGCTGGCATTCATAGCTTTGGGCGCAATATTGGTTGCGCCGCTAGCCCAGTTCATATACGAGGAAAGCATTAACCCTAAAACATTCCTTCTAATGTCCAACGTAAACCCATACAACAGTACACATATGGAGATTATGTTAACTATATCCTACAATGGAACCGTACCCTTAAACGATGTGAAGGCAAACATCAGCTTAGGAGGAAAAATCCTGCAAGCATACAGGGAAAAGATGAAGATGGGGGACAGCCTTTCAATAAGGATATTGTATCCAATAAAGGATGTGGAGAAGATGTCAGCACTTGAGGCGGATATAAAGTTTACAATTTCACAACTTTATCCTGTCGAAGTCAAGGTTGTGAGAATATGAGCACACTAAATAGGTTGCTAAAAATTTTTGTGAAAGCCATGCTGGGAATATTTTCTGGAATACTATGGTCTATAGTCTACATATATATTATACCAACCATAGTTTCGGGCGCAGGCTTCCAGATGGAAGAGGTTAGCCCATACTACCTTTGGATAGCAATGTTCTTTATAGTAACTGGGGTGGCAGTATCATTGATAGAGAATGTTCTCTACAAGTTTACACTAAACACGTTCGCGAAAATATTAGGCTTCTGGATACTGGCAAAAATATTGAACAACGGTATACTTTCTACAACAATATTGTATCAGAACATGAACATGATTGTGACAATAGACTTTACAATAATATTGTACCTTATAGGCATGTGGACGATAGCTACAGTGTTTGTGGACTTTTATAGTACTATTTCAAAGAAAGAACTTTAAAGATGAGAGAAGATATGTAAGTTCTCTAAAAATTGTTGTGGTGACAGAAAAATTTAGATAAGAGGGTTCCTGTTACAGAATTGATAAGATGAGCGGCCGACCAGATGGTAGACAAATTCTAAGATCCGAGGTCCAATCTAGTCTCTCAAGACTTTCTCAAGTTGAAGGCCAGCTCAGTTGGCTCTCTTCCTCTATAGCTTACATTGATAGCATGTGCACATCATTACCGTCAAGATTTGAATCCTTAAGAAAGGGAGGTTTCGTTCACAGGGTTAGTGTTGAGATGCAGCTAAAAAAGCTTGTGGACAACTGGAATCTTACGAGGTCGGCCATAACTTCTGAAATTGAATCGCTTACAAGCCAGCTTAGGAGTGAAATAAGTGCGCTTAAGATGGAGGGTAACAGCCTCTTGAACAGGATAAACCAGCCTTTCCTTGTTGAGTTTGCGGTCAGAGGTGAGATGACATTATACAATTCTAAAGTCAACTCATTTGTTTCAAGAGCCAACATCCAAATTAATCAGGCGAAACAGGGCTTAGGTGAGGTCAAAGAAAACTTTGAGAAGGTTGAAAAAGTGGTGGTCGACGCTGAAAACGTTCTTAGCGTGATATCTTCAGCATCATTTCCCCTACAGGAAAACGAGCACCCACTATTGTCTGTTAAAGCGAAGAAGCTTGAGCCGGGAGAAAAATGCGAGGGCAGGATTATTTTGACGGACCAACGCCTCCTTTTTGAGGTAGAAAGGGAGGTTGTCTTGGAGAGGAAGCTTTTTATTGCAACAAAAACTAAGACGGAAAGAAGCTTGGATTTAGATGTTCCCTTAGGCTTAATCGCTAGCGCCCAAAAGGGTAGGGTGGGGCTTATAGCTTGGGAAGGTGTTTATGTCGATTTAAGGCCTGGATACAAGTTTAAGGCTGTAGTCTTTGACACGAAGGGTGATGATACGGAGAAGGTGGTTGAGGCGATAAACTATGTTCTGTCAGGCCAGGCTGACAAGGACAGAACTGTTTTAGAAGTTAAGCCAGTTGAGGAGCCGAAGGCCTTCTTCTGTATAAAATGTGGAGCACCTTTAGATGTTCCAACAACTAGAGGAATCTATGAGGTTGAATGCAAGTATTGTGGTACAAGGAATAGGATAAAATAAAAATTTATTTTTGCATTTAATTAAACTATCTTGATTTAGATGGAGACAGCTATTGGAGTAGATTTAGGTGCAACCCATGTTAGGGTTGCCGTGGGAGTTAGAGATGGTAGAATTTTGGCTAAAAATGTTAGGAGGACAGTCCAAGAGGGAGACGAGTATGCGCTAAGTAGACAGATTGTGAGTATGATCAAAGAAATTCCAAGAGAATTTCTTGACGAGGCTGTTGAAGTAGTTATTGGCACTGTTGGTCCAATAAACCCTAAAAATGGTTCTATCTCTCCAGCAAATTTACCCTTCAAAAGAGCATATTTAACAAAACCGATTTCAGATGAGCTCAAGTTGCCTGTAAGATTATATAACGATTGCGTCGCAGCTGTTGTTGGCGAAAAGTTTTTTGGAGAAGGCAGAGGGAAGGAAAATTTAGTTTACGTCACCATAAGCAGTGGTATTGGTGGTGGCGTATTCGTCAACAATAAGCTACTTTTGGGAAAAGACGGCAATGCTCACGAGATAGGGCATATGACAATAGACTTTGATGGGAGACTATTGTGCGGATGTGGTAAGAGGGGACATTGGGAAGCATACTGTTCTGGAAACAATATACCAAATTTTGTTAGGTGGAAGGCTAAAAATTTTGAAAAAAATATTCTAGAAAAAAGTGTAGTTTATAGTAGACTTGATAGGCTGGAGAGTAGAGAAGTTTTTGAGGCTGCGAAGGCTGGAGACGAATTCTCTTTAAATGTTGTAAATGAGATTGGTAGGTTGAACGCTATAGGATTCGCTAACCTAATAAACCTCTATGATCCAGAATTGATAATTGTCGGCGGTGCTGTAGCATTAAATAATAGGGAACAGATTTTGAATCCAATACTAGAGCATGTTGAAGAATATACAATAAATAGGGTTCCTGAAATAAGGTTCACTAAACTCGGGGACGAGGTTGGATTATATGGTACTATAGCTGCAGCATTTTATCTCAAGGAATAGCATTTTTAAGGTTCCCGTCCAAGATATTTTGCTATATTCGAAAACCATTCTGGAACGTTGACCATTTCAACCTTCCTATATGGTGTATACGGTTTTATGTCAATAACGGGAGTGCCGTCGAAGATATCTAATCCCCTTGCATGAATAAAACGTCCTTCAATATCTAAAACTTCTATGATACTTACCCCTATAGGATTTGGCCTACTAGGCGAATCGCATGCAAAAACCCCAACTTCAGGGACAAGCTGTTCTGGAACACCCATTTCTATAGCATGACGTAGCCTAACCTTAAGAACCCTTCTGGACTCCAAACCAATTTTGTGAAGAAATGTGAGGAGAATAAGGTGTGAGAAGCCTCTTATGTTATACAATCCTTCAGAAAACTCTTCAAAAATTTCTATAACACCTTCCACATTTTTACTTAAGCGTACAATTTTATCTTCTACATTAACGTGCACAATTCCAATCGGGAAAATTGTGAAATTTTCCAGTCACCGCTCACCCTAATCAAAATTTTAATTTAACAATAATAAGACCTGAAAGTAATCCAAAAGTTAGGCTTAAAAACTTTTGGAAATCGAACATAAAAGAGCCTAGACCAAAAGCTTGAACCCCATACACAATATATAATATTACAGCTAACATAATAGTAAGTGATAGTGGATAAAATATCTTTTTATAGCCTTTTAACGTTAAAAACATGTATAATAATGTGATGAAGGTTAAACCTATAAGAGCTTGTACAAACATATGAAATCCTGAGAGGTGTACATAGTCTAAGTTGTAGACTGCAAGTATTGTGTATGTTAGGAGGTTGGCGAGAATAGAAGACAGAAGGGGGGAAGGTATAAAATATTTTGATAAATCATTTTTTAAAGAAAGATTATAAGATTTTAGAAGCGCGGAAGAGGCCGTGAAAGCCAAAATTATAAGATATATTGAGAAAATGTTTACTGCAAGCCCCGGCAGACTATTCTGGATAAAAATGGATAGTATAATTCCAAACGGGTTTGCGATTGAAAGTTCAAAAAAGTTTACCAGCCTATTATCAACATACACAATTATTGAACCAAAAATTAGGAGTGCAACCAGTATTGTATAGAATATGTATATTTTCTTATAGTTTTCAAAGAATATTTTTAGAACATTTCTTACAATTTCTTTTGAAGAGTCCTCGGCCATAACCTATTTTGGAAAAGAATTCAAGCATATAACTATTTTCCCTAATTATGTCAAAAATTGGCTACAGATGCTAAAGTCTACCATCACGTCGCATACGGGAATATAGTTCATCAAAGTTACTGCATTTTAGTGCCAGAACAACATTTTTGGAGACATTTAATGCTCCTATAGTCATATTATCTTCCAACCTTTGCCCCCTAAATTCTATATAGTATAGATCTTCGTATGGAATGCTCAGATAGTTTAAGACTGTAGACTTAACTTTTCCAATAGTTGTATCGGAATCTACGTTGACCTCAATAAGGTTTCTGGAAAATTTGGTCTTATTACCGTAAACGTTAGAGTAGTCGACGGAAACTTTAAAGGATGGCATTTTAAATATAGTAGCCCATTTTCCTAGCGATTTCTTCTAGTCTTCTGATCCTATTCTCTGTTGAAGGATGTGTGCTAAAGAGTTCAAGTAGACCTGAGCCTCTAAACGGGTTGGAAATCCATAGCGAGGCGGTAGATGGCGAAGCATTGAGTGGTGCACCACGGTATATCATTTCCTCAATCTTAGTTAGCGCGCGAATAAGGGACTGAGGCCTTCTAGTAAGGACGGCGCTTGCTTCATCTGCATAATATTCTCTGCTTCTAGAAATTGCAAGCTGAACAAATGTTGCAGCCAGTGGAGCTAGTATGGCAGCGCCTAATGCGGCAAGGCTTCTTGCACTATCATCTCTGCCTCTTCCACCTAAGCCGCCTAATATGGCCATCCAAGCTATAAGGTTACCTATGTATGAGATTGCTGTAGCTATTGAGGCGGCGACTGTTGAAACAAGCATGTCCCGATGTATAACGTGGCCTATTTCGTGACCTAGTACAGCTTCTATTTCATCATCATTCATTATGTTTAGTAATCCTGTTGTTACAGCAACTACAGCATGCTCTTTATTCCTTCCGGTAGCGAAAGCGTTTGGCTGAGGGCTTTTTACGATGGCGACCTTAGGCTTAGGTATACCAGCTTGATAGGCAAGCTTTGAAACTATGGCATGAAGTCTTGGAGCCTCTTCCTCGCTAACAATCTTTGCTCCAGTACTCGCTAAAACAATCTTATCGCTTATAAAGTACATTAGGAAGTTGAAGCCTAAAGCGAACAGTAGGAACCAGAAAGCTAGGCTTACACCACCAATGATGAAGCCTAGTGCTACGAGGATACCTCCAAGTAGAGCAAACAATACTGTAAGCTTAAGGTAAGCCTTTAAACTACTACCTAGTGAGAGGCTCATAATAGATCACTATATTTGGCCTTTTATGACCTAATATAAACTTTACTTAATATTGTTAAACAGAATTTCAGAAAACCTAGAATTTTATGGAAAGTGTTTTTAACCAAAAATTTAAAGGAAATGATGTGAAATATAAGATAATCTTCTTTGACATGGATGGAACACTTATAAAATGTAAAAGCAGTTGGGAGATTGTTCACAAAAGATTTGGTACAGTTAAAGAGGCAAAGAGAACCTTAAAAGCGTATAGTGAGGGAAAAATATCGTATAATGAGTTCATGAGAAGAGATATAGGTTTGTGGATTAATAAGAGAGGTAAAGTTCATGTTAGAGAAGTAGAGGATATTTTGTCAAGGTTCGAGCTTACTAAAGGAGCCAAAGAGGTTACAGGAAAGTTAAAGAGCATGGGGTTAAAGATTGTAATCATCACTGCGGGAATAGACCTTCTCGCTGAAAAGGTAGGTAAAGAAGTTAATGCTGATAGGGTGTACGCGAACAAGTTGATGACCGATGATAAAGGCTACCTTATAGGTGAGGGAATAGAAATTGTTGACCCGAGAAAGAAGGATATAATACTTGAGAAAGTGGCTAGAGAGGAGAATGTTCTGCTAGAGGAAACTATTGCTGTAGGAGACACAGTTTATGATTTAGAAATGCTTAGAAAGGCTGGACTTGGACTATATCTTGGCAACAAACATGAAATTTTTGATACAAAAATACATAAGATATGTTCCTTATACGAGATACTTGATTATGTTAGGAGATAAATTTTTAGGTTAGAAGATTATTACCTTATTGTGATAGCCCGGTGGTGCAGCGGCCAAGCACAGCGGCCTCTGGAGCCGCAGACACCAGTTCGAATCTGGTCCGGGCTACCATTTTCAATCAAAAATTTTGTCAATAAAATTTGGAGACGGATGGATAACTTGTGTTTGAAAGCCTATATTCGGAGACCTTCAACTCCCTTTAGTACACTTTTAACTATAGTGTTTGCTTCGACTTCCTCACCGTACGATTTCTGTTCACGTCTCCAGTCGAATCTTTCAATAAACTTTTTTAAAAGCGTCTGGAGCCTTTCAATGTTCTTTGACTCTACTTCAAAGATCAAGTTTAACACGATTTCCTGATGCTTTATTTTTGTATCGGACGCGGTTTTGACGAGTGACATGAAATGGGGTATACAGAATCCTCTAGATTTTGAAAAAATTTCTCTGAATTCAACATCTTCATCCAGCATCCTAATTAATGTTCCCCTTCTAAGTGCATCTAACTGTTTAAGGTATTCGCAGGCTGGACATTCTTCTGTCCCTTTAACATTGTTCTCCAGCCGCATAATAGCTTGCTTCAAAAGTTTTGCAAACTCTCTCCTACGTAGTATGCTTGAACCACTTGTGTTAACGTTTATAATACTTGACCTAACACTTTGAACATTCTCCGCTAACGTTTTTACAACATCTAGCATGTATAGGGCGTACCCAAGTCCATCCTGACTTCCTGGGGTGTAGGCTGTATTGTAGAGCAGGTGCATATGCCTATTGCAGAAGCCTCTTGCATTAACAACTTTTGCCCTAAAGTCAGGGTCCATGTTCACCTCGTTGGTGAGAAGATGTGGCATTAGTCTTTCTTCACTTTTTGTCCAGAGGTAACACAGTGGGCAAGTTTGAACCTTCTGGAAAGCGTCTAAAATGTCTAATGTGGTAATGTCCTTTTTAACCAAATCATATCACCCAAGAATAAGCTTTTCAGCCTCCAAAGTTTTCAGTAGTGAGGTTGCGTAGTACACGTTTTCTAGGTTGGATATTCCGAGAACTATTGTCCTCCTAAACCCTCCATCCTTATTCACACAGTTTAGTACAAATTTTATGTGCTCAACTGGAAAGTTCGCTTTTTCATTCAATATCTTTAAGGCTTCAACGCCATAGTACGTGTACTCAATGTAGGGTAGAATATTTTCCGGCCTCGTAACAAAACCACCCTCAGGCCTTTCACAGGCCCTAACATATTTAAGAACACTTTTCCTCCCAGCCAAATGAAGCCTGCCTAAAATGTTTAAAGTGTTGAGGGCATAGTATGTTGATGTCAGTGTACTATGGCCTTTAAGGCCGAAGCCGCCGTCCTCGTTCTGGTGTCCAAGAATTGCTTCTGCCAGCTTTTCTTCAAAAACTTGGCCCATGGAATTTGAAAGTTTAGAAAGCTCTGAAATGTGGTTGAGCTTTTTAAATTCCTGTTCTATTTCGTAAATCTTTTGTACAGGTGATAGGTATGCGTTTTCTAGAACCATATGGATGTTTTCCATTAGCCTTTTTATTGCAATAGACTCCTGTTCGAGTAGGATTAAGCTTTTAACCGCATAATATAGCGAGTATATGCTTTCGATTTTGAAGTTGGTCAGCCATGTAGTACACTTATCTTTTTCCTTAAAGCCTTTTCCAATATTCTCTAAGATTGATATCGAATAGTATGTTGCTGCAGGGTTGGGATAGTCTACTGGTGACATCATAAACCCTCCTTCTCCAGAATACCTTTCCATCACAAAATTTTCTATCCTTTCATAGAGTTTCAGAAGATATTGTGACATCACATCAGACCCTAATCGATAAAACAATTTAAATGTAACTATGGTTACATGCACTAGATTGTTTCATGATCAGATAAAGTTATTTAAGAGAAGATCTATTATCCTTTGACATGGGAAGAGGATGGATTTTCGTATTCTATGATGTACCGAATAGTCCGTCAAAGATCAGGGTTAAGCTTTGGAGGGAGTTTAAGGGAATGGGGGCAATATATCCCCCATATTCAGTATGTATACTACCAGACAATAGTAGAGTGAGGAGAAAGCTTGAGAATATTAGAAGGGATATAGAAAAACATGGTACAGCCGTAATCTTTAGGGCTAGGGGGGAAAGGGATGTGGACGAAGCTAATGTCCTGAAAATGTTTGATGAGGAAAGGAGGGGAGAGCTTGATGAAATTTTAGAGGAATGTGAGGAGTTCATGAAGGAAATTCAGCATAATATTGAGTGTGGTAACGTGACGGCTGAAGAGGTTGAGGAACTGGAGGAGAGCCTTGAAGGCTTAAACAGATGGTACAAAAAGGTGATTTCAAGAGGAGTGGAGGTGTCCTCGGACTCGAAGGTTGAAGAAAGCTTAAGAAAATGTAGTGAAATGTTAAACAGTTTCGCTGAAATGGCGCAAAAAAGGCAGGATGAGGAATGGAGAAAGAGGCAACAGCTTGAATCCGAATCCAACGCGACTTAAAAAATATTTCGCTATCCTCTTCCCCATTCCTTTACATTTTTTCAGTTAATCCAGTCAAGTAACCTCTTTTCTCCCTCCAGCTTCTTTATTTCGGTGACGTCTTGTGTAACCTCCATTGTTCCAAGATACTTGCCGTTCTTATCCCTTACTGGAAAATATCTAATGTGTATGAGACGCCCATTCATTTGTATCCAGAATTCTGCCACATCCTTTTCACCTCTTCTAAATGATTCGAGTATCTTGTTTACTATGTGTATGCTTTTCTGAGGATGACACATTTGAACCTTTCTTCCAATAACCGATCTTGTCCTTACAAATATTCTCTTTTCAGCCTTGTTAAAGTATTTTACTGAATCGTTCGCGTCAACGAATGTTATGTCGACTGGTAGTGTATTCAGTATTGCCTCTATCTCTTCCCTCGACAAAGAACCTGTTTCGAACGTTATGTCACCTTCACCTTTAGCCTCTTCTACATGTGGAGCCAACTCTTTTCGCTCAGCTTTTTTGGGCACAGGTGGTGTGAAGCAGCAGTATCCTATTTCGTCGAAGTCTATTCTCGCGTTAGCCCATTCATCCTCTGACAGAAGGTTTAGTGAAGTTGGGAAGAGTATATTATTTTCCTTGTAGAAGTGGCTTTTTAGAAGATCTTGGATTTCTTTTGAAGTCTTTTTTAGTAGGTTTATAGTCTCTTTGTTATGATATTCTGTATACTTTCCAACTAGACTATATAGTTCTTTCTTCTTTTCCCTTATCTGATTATGTTCAATCCACATTATGGTAGGAGGTTCAGTTACACCGTGCTTTTCTAGAAGAGGAAAGAGTACATTTTCTTCTCTAAGATAATGCTTTTCTGAGTCGATAAATTCTTCTGCAATATGCCCTACTTTATCAAGGATTTCCTTCACCCTATTGGGTTCCCTTTCTGTTTCGAGCACACTAACTAAAGCCACTAGATTCTCTGCTAATGAAGTCATAATTTTATGTTCTTCCATTAGAATTTCTATAGGATGGCCTTGTGGTAGTGTTTTTATTTCACCTTCTAAACCTTCCTTAAGAACAGCAAGATGCACGTCGCACAGTCTTCTAATTTCTTCTCTTGGCAAACCCTCTTTAACAAGCTCTTCTTCAGCTAAAGCCACTTCTTCAGGCTTAAGTCCGGTTAAGAATGTGACAAATTTTTGTTTAACTTCCTCTGGTGGAAATCCAGCATGAAGTTCTTTTATAATTTGTTTTAGAATTTCCTTTCTTTTTTCGAATTCTTTATCCATTATTTTTCACCTTCCTATTATATTACCATATTACTATTGTAATAAACTATATTTATATGTTTCCCCTATGGTATATTGATGGTTCATGTACACACCATGCGAGGTTGTTGTTAAAACTGTGTTACCTAATATTAGGGCTCTAATTGCAAAAGAACTTTCCGAAAACTATCACATGCGACAAGCTGATGTGGCCAAACTTTTAGGAATCAGCCAGTCAGCTGTAAGCATGTACGTTAGAAAAAACCGTGGTATTGGAATAAATTTAGAGAAGGAAAGGGATGTCCATGAACGAATAATTTGGCTAAGTGAAAGGATTTTTGATGGAAGCATAACTCAAGAAGAATACATTTCTAAAGTTTGCGAAATATGTAAGCTTGTTAGGTCGGAAGGTTTACTTTGTCCCTTACATAAACAATACGCAAAGCCCTTAAACCTTGATGCATGCTCATATTGTTTAAAAAAATAATGAATTAATATAATGTTTTGCTTATATACTACCCTAGTTTCGAGTTTAAGCATGCAAGTGGAAGTTATTGAGGATATTACGTTGAACCCTGATTTAAAAGAGTTTGTTAACTTGAAGAAGATCAGAGGGGTTAGCGAGGATGAAGTTAAGAAGATTCTGGAAGTTGGCTTATCCCTAGCTAAGCCAAGAGCGCTTCTCACGACAGTGAATGTTGAGAAGATTGATGGAGTACAAGTGCAAGTTGAAGGAGGATATGTCTTTGAAGGGAAAATTCTTTCAAGTAGATTGAGCGTTGGGCAGCCTATAATAGTTTATGTTATAACATTAGGGGGAGAACTTGAAAAGGCTGCATCGGAGCTGGCGAAGGAGAGTGTTGTTAAGGCTTATGTTCTCGAAAGTGTTGGAGACTATCTTCTTTTTAAGGCCAGAGAGTATGTTAAAGGTTTGGTCGAAAAGAGGTTAGGTGGTACTGTTTCAAGTTTTGCTCCTGGAACAGGTAAGGGGGACCTGTTCGATTTAAGGCAGCAGGAGGTAATCTTTAGGATGCTTGAGCCTTGGAAGCATATTGGTGTAAGCTTGACCAGCAGCCTTCTAATGGTGCCTAGAAAGTCTTCTTCAGGAATATTTGCACTTTCAGCTGAAGAGTATGTCGCTTGCATGTACTGTCCGAGAAAATGTGAGAGTAGGAGGAGGCCGTTTGTGGGAAATTTTAGAGAGGTTAAATGCGACCTTCACGTGTAGGCTAAAAAGTACTTTCTAATCCTTTCCGCCATGGCTTCTGGAGATTCATAGGCTTCACCTTCCATCATTAGCGTCTGAAGACCCCAAAGGTCGCTTACGTAGGGGAAACGGTATCCTGAGCGGCCTATAATCTTCATGCCTATTCTAAAGTATTCTTTGGAGTCTCCGGTTAATGGGCCTGAGTAGAAGACCATGTTGAATGATGAGAGGCCTTCGTCTTGGAAAAAGTTTAGAACACATTTAACACCTTTAATGAGCTCTTTAATAATGTTATCATCTATTTCTAGAAAGTTTGAAATACTTTTGCTTACGGCTGAAACTTCGTAAGTGTGCATTGGCGCGAATGGGGTTAGCCAAACTATGTTATCTGATTCGCTTAGGAAACGTTCACCATTTCTTTCAATGTTTATGAGGTCAACCCAGTAGTTTGTTCCATTACTTTCATAGTAAATTTTACTTTTATCCAACAAATCTTTTAACATATTGAATGGTATTTCGCTTGCTAAAACTTGTATGTGTGGATGCACTACCGTGGAACCGGAGGGTGGAAAATAGTTTTCTATAAAGCATGCATATTTTATTTTACTATCATATTTGTGGAGACTTTTTATCCAAATCAGCCCAGCTCTAATGCCATCGTATAGTTTTTCAGGAATTTCTTTAGGCTTCAGGTAATGTTCTCTAGATATGACGCCTACAGCATTATAGTCCATGTGCGCGAATAGGCTGGGAAATAGTACGGTTTCTCCGACAAGAATCTGTCCATCTTCCACAATTTCTTTTGGAAACCTTGGTGTAGATTTCTGAACCCTTTCTGGACAGAAAGGGCAGTTTGCTTTAGTTTTTTCTACAACATTGAAAATATCATTTTCATCTGATTCGAAAATCCTTTTAACGTACTGGAAACGTCCAGGAGTTATAACAGTTTCACGTTGTAGAAGGGGGTCAAGTCTATGTTCAACGATTTGCTCCTCATATTGGTAATTTTTTAGTGGGGAAAGAAGTTTAGCATATTTTATTTCCCTTTTAAACTGTATGCTCATTTTGGACACCCTAAAATTATAATTTTTTCTAATATAAAAGCTTGGTTATCATATAGACCATTTTGGAGATGGAAGGAAAGTGATAGACCATAAGTCTGTCAATATCGATTGTATTATTACCGTGAAAATTATTGCGAGAATGGAGATTCCTATTGCCTTTAGCCATCCTACGCCAAATATTGACTTAAAAACCCAAATGTAGAAAAAGTATGCAATTATAAAGGATACTATAAATGAATGGAAAATTAGATGTGCAATCGCTAGGATGACAACGTAAACTATAGAACCAAATAGTGTGGCAATCATGGACTGTAAAAGGGTCGATTTACCTGAAGTCAAAATCTTTGCAGAAACATAAACTGGTATTGAGGCAATAGCCCAAACAATAAATAGTAGCGCAAAACCTAAGACCAGTATTATAGGAATTAATGGAATCATGTAAACTATCTTTCTAAAGTACATTATTTATAGGTTTTCTAGAGGACAACCCCAAAAATTTCTGTAAACGAAATCTTTTAATGGCTTTCTAGGCTCTTTAGGCTTACTGTCTTCAGAATATCCTATTGGCATTATTGCTTCAAGCTTATAATATTCTGGTACACTAAAAATTGCTTTAACCCTTTCAGGATATGATGGAGTATAGGTTAAAGTTGAAAGTGAAACTTCTTCGAGAGAAAGAAGTAGGTAGCCTATGGCAAGCCATGTGCTTTCTGTAGCATAAGGCTGCCTTTGGTCTGAGAAAACAGCTAATAGGAGGGGGGCTTCTGTTAAAAATGGTTTATTGTATGAAATATTTTTTGCTTTAAACCAGCTTTTTAAATTTTCGTCAACCTTTTCATGAAAAAGCTTTTCTTGTTCTTCACACACTCGCCTAATGTTTTCTTTTGCTATTTGATCATCTACTATTATAAATTTCCATGGCTGTCTATTTGCCCCAGAAGGTGCTTGCGCCGCAACTTCTAGAGCATAAATTACCTTATCTATAGGAACACTGCTTTTGGAAAAATGTCTCACACTTTTCCTTTTCTTTGCAAGAGTTAAAACATTTTGTGTACCATAATTTTCTAACAAATTGCATCTCACAAACCTTTTCCTTCATCATAATTAAAAGTTTTTAACTAAAATTAATTTTAAACCTTTTTTGTTATAGCTAAAGTTTATAAAAAATTTTTTATTAAAGATAAAGGTGGAGAAAAATAATGGCACTTCAATCCGACATAAAATGGCATTCACTCAAAGTTGATGATGTGTTAGAAAAGCTTGGCACATCAATGGAGGGTTTAAGTGAGGAGGAGGCTAAGAGGAGACTTGCAGTATATGGTTTTAATGAAATTAAAAGAGAAAAGGCTACACCCGCGTGGAGAATTTTTGTCGAACAGTTCGAGAACATTCTAATTCTACTTTTGATTGCTGCAACATGCTTTTCACTACTAATCGGAGAAGTTCTTGATGCAATTGTAATATTTGCTATAGTTATAGCTTCTGCAGTCTTAGGTTTTGTGCAAGAATATCGTTCTGAAAAGGCAGTACAACTTTTGAAGAAGCTTGCCGCACCGTCTGCAACAGTTGTGAGAGAGGGAAGAGAGAAGGTGATTTCTTCAAAGGATATCGTTCCAGGAGATATTGTTGTGTTAAGGGCTGGAGATAGGGTTCCAGCCGACATTAGACTCATTGAAGTATATAACTTGAAGATTGATGAAGCGCCTTTGACTGGAGAATCTGTTCCAGTTGAGAAGAATGTTAAGCCTCTACCTGAAGACACTATAGTTTCTGATAGAGTTAACATGGCATTTAGTGGAACTGTTGTAACTTATGGTAGGGGATTGGGTGCTGTTGTTGCAACTGGAATGAACACCGAATTTGGTAAGATAGCTAAGACTGTTCAAGAGGAAGAGAAGATTGAGACACCATTAGAAAGGAGAATGAATGCTATAGGCAAGTGGCTGACAATTTTTGCTCTCAGCGTTTGTGCACTTGTTGCATTTCTTGGAATATTGAGGGGGTATGAGATTATTGATATGATACTTTGGGGTATAAGCTTGGCCGTGGCAGCAGTCCCTGAAGCATTACCCGCTGTTGTAACTGGTTCTCTTGCAATTGGAATGTATGAGATGGCTAAGAGAAAGGCTATTGTCAGAAGGCTTCCGGCTGTTGAAACCTTAGGAAGTACTTCGATAATCTGCGCTGACAAGACTGGTACAATGACAAAGGGTGAAATGACTGTAAAAAAGATCTTTGTAGACGACAAGATTGTTGAAGTTAGTGGTGTAGGTTATGAGCCTAAAGGCGAATTTTATGTTGAAGGCAAAAAGGTTGAACCTTCAAAGATTGAGACACTCTATATGCTTTTGAAAGTTTCTTCCTTATGTAACGACGCCAAACTATTTTATGAGGGGGGAAGGTGGTGCATAAGCGGAGACACAACAGAGGGAGCGCTTATCGTTGCTGCCAGGAAGGCGGGTATAGGTGAGGAGGAGCTCAGTAAATATCCAAGAGTCAACGAAATACCGTTTACTTCTGAAAGGAAGAGGATGACAACTGTCCATAGGATGCCCGATTCTGATAAAATGCTTGCGGCAATGAAAGGTGCACCGGAGGTTGTCCTTGAAAGGTGCAAGTGGATTATGAGGGATGGAAAGCGTGTTAAGCTTACAGAAGAAGAGAAGAGGA
>Ga0272449_1000128_pt1 | contig 100298 bp, 97 predicted proteins | sample YNPCB0241_FD_198679 | JGI IMG/M metagenome (GOLD analysis project Ga0272449, IMG submission 198679) | Hot spring sediment microbial communities from Yellowstone National Park, WY, United States - YNP-CB-024-1 | ecosystem: Environmental > Aquatic > Thermal springs > Hot (42-90C) > Sediment...
ACATTAGCTTATGAGTTTGATAAAATAATGAGGGAGCGTGCAGAGGATACACAGAGTAGTAAAGTGATTAATAATTTTTCTCTTACTTTTAGAAAAGGAGATTGGACTTATACTTCTAGACATGATTTAATTTATTTTACTGACAATACGAATAATAAATCAGGCTTACTAAATTATGACTATTTAACCTTTAATTATGATTTTAGCTTTCTCAAGTTAGGAGGATTTAATTCTCCCTATACCCATGAAGGCGGCTATACTCTTACAGTGCATGATTATCTAACCGACAGCATTGATAAAAATATAAGACAGATACATACTGGAAGATATACAATATCAGGACCGATAAGACCTAATTTAGCTTTTTCTGTTTCAGAGCAACTTAGTTATTATGATGAAGGTAGTATACCCGTTACTAGTGAAAATTATATATCTCAAAACAGGGTTATTGATACACAGTTAGAGCCTTATAGTAAAGCCATAAGAAATATTGCGTCTGGTAGCCTTACCTATATTATATTGACAGGTTTAAATTTAACGGTTTCAGGTACCACAGATGATGTTTTTTATGATAATGATACTCATGAAAGTAGAAGAACAATTAAAGGTATGGCTGGTTATACAACACCAGATAAAAAATTTTTTATTAATGCTGAAGCAGGAAAAAGCATTTTAAATAGGGTTAATAATGATGATGAATCGAATTATTTCGCAACTTTAACAGTTTCATATACACCTAAATATAATTTCAACTCAAAAACAATAGCATTTATAAACCGTTCTGACAGAGAAAATGGAATAAGTACCTTCAGTGAAAATAAGGGGGTGTCAGAAGAAATAACTTACGCTATTTATACAAATGATTTTTACAGTAGAAAAATACTGGATTTAAGAGCTTATGCAAAGTATGAGAAGTATACTAATATTTCTGGTTTTGTTTCTGATAAGTATATTGGGACTAATCCATCAAAAGAAAAGACTTTGATTACCTATGAGGGCAATCTAAATGTATATCCAACAAGATATTTTTCCATAGGTGGGAGTATAAAAGATGAGCAATTTAAAGAAGATGACGGTTATAAAGAGAACTTAACATATATATTACGTGCAGGCTTGAACTATCCCTTGCTTTCTATCAATGGTTATTACCTGCATAAGAAAATTAGAATTGATGGAAACAGAGACGAAGATAAATTCTATATAAATCTCACCAAACGTTTTTAGCTTATCTAAAATATCCAACTTTGTGATAAAATCTAGATACCTATGATGTTAAAGAATAATCGAAGCTTAATTCTTATATGTTTTATAATTTTTGTGTTGCTTGTATATGTACCCATTCTTGAAACATTTTCAGATGGTGTGGATTTTACAATTGCAGGAAACTTTTTAGGTGTACCCCATCCTCCTTCCTATCCAGCTTTTACGTTGCTCGTTAATTTGTCTAAGTACTTTCCCTTTGGTTGTCATGTTTTTAGAACTAACCTTTTGTCTTTAATAATTTCTAGTTTATTTCTTTTTTTTGTTGTTAAAGTTTTCAAAGGTAGTTTTTTTGAAAAAGTAATGTTTTTCTTGATTCTTTTAACTAGTAAAACCTTTTTTTTAAATGCTATGATTGGAGAAGTTTATATATTAAACCTTTTTATAATTTTCTTGCTCTATCGTTTTCTTTTTGAAGAAGATATCAGGTTTTTTTTCCTTTCTGGTTTTTTATCAGGTCTAGGTATGGGAATACATCATACTGTTATATTTATGACGCTTTTTTTAGTGATTTATTATATTTGTTTGAAAAGGTATTTTAAAATTATTAATTGGTCTTTATGGCTTTTCTTTTTTATTTTGGGGTTTTCAGTATATATTTATTTACCAATAAGAGGTAACTTAAATCCCCTATGGAACTGGGGAGCTCCTAAAAATTTTCTATTATTCCTAAATAGTTTTTTTAGGCACGATTTTTCATCAAAAGGTATTTTTAGAAGTTTCGATACATTAATAGAGCAAATAAAATGTTTTAACCCTGTTTATGAATTTGGTTATATAAATGGTTTTTTTGTTATAGTTTGTTTTTTATTTTATGTTTTTTTTAAAAGAAACGATTTGTACAAATTCATTGTAGTATTAATTTATTTTATAGGGACTATAATTGTAGTTGGAGATGATGACCTTACATTTAGTGAGAGGATGGAAACCTATGCTGTTTTTTTTCTTCCCGCATATTTTTTTATGTTATATTCCGTCTGTGATTTTATTAGAGATATAAAAAATCCAAAATCAAAGTATGTTTCAATAGTAATAGTATTTGTTGGTGTGCTATTACATGTTTATGAAAATAATATTAAAGATAGCAATAGTTATCAAAAACTTGTTTTTCCCCATGATTATGGTCGGTTTAATCTTTCTATGTTGCCCTTGGATAGTGTTTTAATAGTGCAAGGTGGAGAAAAGGATTTCCCTATAATTTATCAACAAAGTGTATGTAGATTTAGGGAAGATATAAAAATAGTAAAGCTAACTTTTTTAGGAAAGTTTTGGAATTTAAAGGAAAGCCTAATGCTTGGTTCTGCTTATATAACCTTTTCTGAAACCCCATATGATAAGTTTAATGTTTTAAAAAGTACCATACTTTATCAAAAGGAGGTGCTGAAAAAAAGGGTATTTACAAATATCTATGATGAGCAAAAACTTCCAATTATGGATTGGCAATACAATGGAATATTTAAAGAACTAGGTCCTGGTAGTAAACTGGATAAAGAATATTTTTTAAGGTTGAGGGGAAAAGGTGGAGATGATGGGTTTCTCAATAACTTTTGAGGATGGTGTCATATGATTATTGGTGTACCAAAGGAAATCAAAAAACATGAATACAGGGTTGGTATGACACCAATGGGTGTATCTTTGCTTGTGAAGGAAGGTTGTGATGTGCTTGTAGAAGAAGGTGCGGGCATGGGGAGTGGATTTAAAGACTCTGAATATAAAAAAGCTGGAGCAAAAATTACTGATGTAAATGAGATATACAAAAAATCACAATTAATAGTAAAAGTTAAAGAGCCATTACCTGAAGAATATCCATTGTTTAGAAAAAAACAGGCTTTATTTACCTATCTTCACCTTGCAAGCAATCCTAGATTGATTGAGTTTTTATGTGAAAATGAAATCACTGCTTTTGCTTATGAAACACTTGAAATAAACAATAATCTACCATTGCTTGCACCGATGAGTGAGATAGCAGGGAGAATGGCGCCAATCGTTGGTGCATATTATTTACAAAAAAAAGAAAAAGGCTGTGGTGTAATGCCTTTAGGTGCAGTTGGGGTTAAACCGGCAAAAGTTCTAATTCTTGGGGCTGGTAATGTTGGCTTTAATAGTGCAAAGGTAAGTTATAATATGGGCTTTGATACCATTGTTTTGAACAGAAGTATAGAGCGTTTACAAAAAATTGACGATTACTTTAACGGTAAGGTAAAAACAAGAATTTTAAACGAATATAACTTAGAAGAGGAGCTTTATGATGCACATATTGTAATAGGCGCAGTTTTGGTCCCAGGAGGAAGAACACCTATTTTGATAAAGAAAGATATGTTAAGAAAAATGATTAGAGGATCTGTGATAGTAGATGTATCAATTGATCAGGGAGGATGTGTGGAAACGGCAAAGCCTACAACACATGATAACCCTGTTTATATTGTCGATGGTGTTATTCATTATATGGTTGCTAATATGCCTGGAGCTTATCCAAGAACATCAACAATTGCATTGACTAATGCTACTATCTCATTTATTAGAGATATGGCGCATATGGGTATTGATAGAGCAATAAATGACAGAGTTTTTAGAACAGCATTAAATATTTACAAAGGAGAAATTGTTAATGAAAATCTTCGTGATTCTCTGAAAGGTAGATATTTTTTATAATTAAATTTAAAAAAGAGGCATTTATGAGAAAAACATTTTTAATATTGTTAATTTTTCAATTTTTTTATCTGTGAACTTAATGGTGAAGAAGTATTAAGAGTAGCTTTTTTTTCAAATTTCACACATGCTCAAGCACTAATTGGCCAGTCAAATGGTGTATATGAAAAAAGTATTGGAGCTAAAATAGACTGGAAAGCTTTTAATGCTGAACCTTCAGCGATTGAACCTTTTCTTGCAAAAGAAATTGATATTGTTTTTATCGGAGTAAACCCAGTAATAAATGCATATTCAAGAACCAATGGTAGAGCATTAAAAATAATCGCTGGTATCTACCAAGTAGCAATAATTTCGATATTAATGGCGTTGTAGATTTAAGCATCTTAAACAGTCTTTTAAAAGTTCAAAGGAAAAAAACAATTAAATAATATGCCCAGAATAGAATTAAAAAACGTTTCTAAAATATATTTCAATAATTCTGTTGTTTTATATGCCCTTAAAGATATAACATTGACAATCGAAGATAGCGATTTTTTATATATAGTAGGCCCTTCTTTATGTGGTAAAACAACATTGTTAAATGTAATAGCAGGCCTAACTAGAATAGAAAGTGGGAAGTTATTAGTAGATGACATGCCAGTTAAAGGACCTGGAACGATTAGGTTTTAATGTTTCAAGAGCCTGCTCTCTTTACTTGTGAGAGGCTGTAAGATTAGGTAATAGGTTTATTTGATGGCCGCAAGAGGAGGCTTAATCAAGAAAGAGTAAATATAAGTTTGCCAAGGCCAAGACATATTGAGGATAATGTAGTGAAAGATTTAGCAAGAACTATTAGAGATGATTTAAGAGAAGAAGTTTTAAAAGTTGCTGAAGGGAGTGAACAGTTTTGATTGTCCATGATAATTTGAATAAGCTAAAATTGGTAAGAAAAGTTGATAAAAAAAAGAATAAAATATATCGATTTTTGCTAAGATTTATTTTTTTAGGAGTTTTAATATTTATATGGCATTTTGTGTTAAATACAAATATTTTTGAATAAATTTTATTCCCTTTTCCAAAAGAAGTTATGTTGACTCTATTGCAAGGGTTTTCTGATCATAGTTTTTCTATTGCTATAATTACAAGTCTAAAAAGACTGCTTATTGGATACAGTATTTCCCTAATTATAGGTATACTCTTGGACTTGGCATTGGAAGACTAAACTGGTTTAATGATACAATAGGTATGCTTGCTTTGGGTTACAAGCATTGCCAAGTATTTGCTGGTTACCTTTAGCAGTTTTATGGTTTGGATTAAATGAAATGGCAATTCAATTTGTTATCATTATGGGGTCTCTTTTATCAATTGCTCTCTCTGTTAGGGATGGAGTCTGATCAATACCACCTATTTATTTGAAAGCTGTGCAAGTTTTGGGGGCAACAAAAATTAAATTATACACACAAGTATTGTTACCTGCATCACTCCCTTCTGTTATAACAGGTGCAAAGCTTGGCACGGCTTTTGCGTGGCGTTCTTTATTGGCTGCTGAACTTATATATAAGTACAGGTTTAGGTTCAATTCTTGCTATTGGAAGAGAGTTACATGATATGGCTATGGTGGTTTCAGCTATAGGCATCATTATTGTAGGTCTTTTTTACGATAAACTTGTTTTTTTAACGTTAGAACAATATGTGTATGTAAGATAGGGGATGACAGCAAATGTTAAATAGCGTAAAAATACCTATTTTAATAATATGTCTGCTTTTAAGTCTTTTTAACAGTGGTTTCAGTGATGAAAGGTTTATAAAAATTGAAACAGTTAAAAAATATTTTCAATTGAAGCTTTTAATGCCCAAAAAGGGTTTTCAGATTAATGGTAATGAATCAATTATTGAAGTTTTTGATAAAAACAATAATCCTGTTAAAGGAGCCAAAATTAATATAGTTTTGTGGATGAATGAACATGGTCATTTTAGCAGTGTTACACCATCAGTAACAGAGATTAATGCAGGGGTATATAAAATTACTGGTCTTGAATTTGAAATGGCTGGCAAGTGGGAAATAAGGTTTGAAGTAAAAAAGGATAAAATCAAAGATAGAGCAAATATAGAAATCTTAGTTTCTCAATAAATTTTCGATGTATATCTTATTATTAAAAAATAGACATAGCATTAAAATTTTGGTATATTAGTTAAATAGTTGTTTAACTATATAAAGGAGGTTTAAATGGTTGAAGAAGTTTTATGCGAAGTTGAAGGAGCTGATAAAGATAAAGTTGATAAGATAAAAAAACTTGCTAAATCTGAAGCGGTAATGATGAGAATGGCAGAAACCTTTAAAGCATTAGGGGATAAAACAAGATGCAAAATAATTTATGCTTTATTAAAAGAAGAATCCTGTGTTTGTGAAATTGCTGAGGCGCTTGGTGTTACAAAATTTGTTGTATCACAGCATCTAAGGATTTTAAGAAATTTAAAGCTTGTTAAGTTCAGAAAAGTTGGAAAAAGGGTGTTTTATACTTTAGATGACGAACATATATCAAATTTAATTGAAGAAGGCATAAGGCATGTAGAGGAGGACTTTTAATGGATAAATGTATTATAAATGTTTCAGGGCTTGATTGTGCTACATGTGCAGAGAAAATAAAGAAACATCTTTTGAAAGAAAAAGGAGTGTCCCAGGTAGAATTATTTTTAGGCTCAGAAAAGGTAGAAATCATATACGATAAGAGACAAATAGGCGAAAAAGAAATTGGTGATAAAATTAAAGAGCTTGGTTATAAAATTAAAGATGTAACAGAAGAAAAAGGCCATAAGCATTTTGCTTATGAAAACATTAACCTTATTTTAATCATTATTGTTCTTGGGTTAGTAGTATTTGGTTTTTTGTTTGAAAACAATTTTTTAGAGATTTTAGCAACAATTATTGGTGGTACTCCACTTGTTATTCAGGCAATTAAAGATATTAAAAATAAGTCAATTACAGCGGATGTTTTCATGAGTCTTGGAGTTGTAGCATCAGCTTTAATTGGTGAGTTTAGGTCAGCAGCGGTTATTTCGTTGTTTATGTTGATTTCTGAATATATAGACTCATTTACTATTGAAAAATCAAGAAAAGCAATTAAATCTTTAATAGAACAAGCACCAAAAGTAGCAAGGGTTAAAAGGGAAGATGGAGAGGTGGAAGTTCCAATAGATGAAGTCAAAAAGGGGGATATTGTTATTGTAAGGTCTGGTGAAAAGATACCAGTTGAAGGTATTGTAATAAATGGGCATGGTGCCGTAAATCAGGCTGTGATAACTGGTGAATCGATGCCAGTGGAAAAAAAGGTTGGTGATACTGTATTTGCAGCTACTATAAATGAAGTTGGAGTACTTTTTATTAAGGTTATGCATGTTGGTGAAGATACAACTTATTCAAAAATTATTAAACTCGTACAGGAAGCTGAATCAGCAAAAGCAAAAGTTCAAAGAGTAGCAGATAAGTTTTCAACTTATTTTACGCCTTTAATTATTATTGCATCTCTTACTACATATTTTTTTACTAATAATATTCAAAATGCCATAGCGGTAGTTGTTGTTGCCTGCCCCTGTGCTGTTGCAATTGCAACACCTCTTGCTGTTGTAGCTGGGGTGGGATTAGCAGCAAAGCATGGTATTATAATTAAAGGAGGTAAATATCTTGAAGCCCTTGCTAGTATTGATACTATTGTAATGGATAAAACAGGGACGCTGACTATGGGAACACCGGCTGTCACTGAGTTAAAAAGTTTTAATAATTTTTCGGTTGATGAAGTTATTGAGTTTGCTAGTGCTGCAGAGATGTATTCGGAGCATCCATTGGCAAAGGCGATTCTTAAATTTACAAAAAAACAGTTTGTTGTTGAACCTGAAAAATATAAAATTTTACCAAGTTTCGGCATTTCAATGGTCTATAAAGGTAGAGACGTTTTATTTGGTAGTAAGGAGCTTTTAAATAAAAATGGCATAATAAAATCCCATGAGCTTATGAAATTTATTGAAGAAAGGGAAATGATGGGTGAAACAGTCTTAACTCTAGTAGTTGATAATATTGTTGCAGGTGCAATAAGTGTGGCTGACCAATTGAAAGAAGAAACCAAAGAGGTAATAAAAGAGTTTGGAGACTTAAACATCAAAGAAACTTATATGTTAACTGGTGATAATGAAAAAACTGCAAGAACTATAGCTGAAAGACTAAATATCAAACATTATCGAGCCAATTTAAAACCCGAAGATAAGGTAAAAGAGGTAAAGAAATTAATAGAAAAGGGAAGAAAGGTACTTATGGTTGGCGATGGGATAAATGATGCACCTGCTCTTGCTCAGTCAAATGTTGGTATGGCTATGGGTGCTATGGGATCTGATATAGCAATAGAATCCGCAGATGTGGTAATTATGAATGATGATTGGCGTCAAATACTTAAGGCAATTAAAATTGGCAGAAAGACTTTTAAAATAATAAAACAAAACTTAGTGATAAGCATATTGTTTAATATAGTTGGAATTGGACTTGCTTCAACTGGTATGTTATCTCCCGTTATGGCTGCTTTTGCTCATGTAATACCAGATGTACTTGTCTTTTTAAATTCATCAAGACTTTTAAAAAAAGAAGTTTAACAAATGGTAAAATTTAACCATTTTTTGGTCATTATTTATCAAAAAGGTATAGAATTTGTGCGTTTTTTTGAATATTTTTTAATAAGTCACTAAAATTTATAGCAAAAGTCATTATTATTTTTTGGCATATCTGTTGCTTTTACTAAATAATAATTCTAATAGAGAGGAGCAATATGAGGTACGCTGATGCAGGTTATAATTTGGAAATTGATTTAGCAACAGGGAATATAGAAAAAGTTGCTAGTAATATTAAGGATACAGAAGATTATCTCGGTGGTCTTGGGACTAATGCAAAAATAATATGGGAAAGGGTTCCAGCTGATGCTCAAGCCTTTTCCGATGATAATATACTTATATTTAGTGCGGGGCTTCTTTGTGGTACACCAGCCTACGGTGCAAATAGAACGATAATTACCTCAATATCACCACAAACAAAATTATTAGCCTTTTCAATGACAGGTGGCTTTTTTGCTCCTGAGCTAAAACAGGCAGGTTATGACAAGCTCATATTAAAGGGTAAATCTCCTAACTGGGTTTACATATATATTAACAATGACAAAGTTGAAATAAGAGATGCAACACATCTTCTTGGTAAAAGTACTTATGAAACATTAGAGGCAATAAGGGATGAGATAAAAGATCCTCGCGCTCAAGGACTTTCGATTGGCCTTGCTGGTGAAAATAGAGTGTTTTTTGCTTCTATTGAAACCCATAGGGGAAGTGCAAGCAGATTGGGCCTTGGTGCTGTTATGGGAGACAAAAAGGTTAAGGCTGTTGTAGTTAGAGGTACTAAAGATTTAAGTCTTGCAAAACCAATGGAGTTTATGCAGGAATGTGATAAAGTACTTAAATACATGCTTTATAGACTTGAAAACCCTATAAAAGGCGTTCCTCCAATTTTATCATTAATTGGTTCTCCTCAAGAAATGTTGTTACATGATGAAGAATGGCATACTAATAATTTCGCTTGGGGTAATGCAAGGGTTAGAAGAAAGAATTTCTGGAATAGTGAGATCGAAAGACAATGGGCTGAGACTCAAGAAAGGGCAAGAAAAAAGTTAATAAGCTGTTATAACTGTCCAATACGTTGTGCAGGTATCATAGAGCTTCCTGGCTTTCCAACATATGTTATGAAGTGTTACTCCAAAATTACTTATACAATGGCTGCTATGGTGGATAGTCTTGAGTTTGGGTTAAAGATTGCAGCAAAAGCTCAGCATTATGGAGTTGATGGGTTTACAACACCACAAGTTATGGCCTTTGCATTGGAGCTTTACGAAAATGGTATTCTAACCGATAGTGATTTAGAAGGAATGCCAAAGGATAGTAAGGAAGAGCAGTTTTTCTGGTTACTTGACAGAATTGTTAGAAGGGAAGGCATAGGTGATATTCTTGCTGATGGTGTTTATTGGGCAGCAAGACGTATTGGTAAAGGTGCAGAACAGTTTGATAGAAACACGATAAAAAAACACGAACAAATTCCAATAAAATTAGGGATGCTAAACCCCATTTACTATATTATGTGGTCTACGGGAGAAAAAGCGAATATTACTCAAATTGAAGGTCAATTACCTCAAGCACCCTTTCCTTCAAGAGAATTAAAGGAAGAGTTTATAAAGGACTGGATACAAATTCCTACTGGCAAGGAAGAAAGATTTAAAAATTTCATCCTAGAATGGGGTGAAGAAGGTAAAAACTTTCCTTTCTGGCCGTCACCTGATTTAATAGCAGAGCTTGTGGAATGGCAAGAGCTAATGCATTATGTAGATGATTCGCTGGGGCTATGTGCAGGTCTTTCTTCTTTTCCACTAAAACCACCATATCATATCCATAATCTTCCGCTTTTTATTCAGTATGCAACGGGTATTGAGTATGATGAACAGAAGCTTTGGAATACTGCAAGCAGGATTAGAAACCTTGTTAGAGCGATAAATATAAGGCGAGGCTTAAGAAGAGAGGATGAAAAACCACCCGAAGACCACTGGAAGAAGCGATTTCCAGAATATGAGCAGAAGTTGCTTGATGAATATTATAATTACAAAGGCTGGGACAGTAGAGGTATACCAAAAAAAGAAACGTTAGAAAGACTCGGCCTTGGTTATGTTGCAGAAGAGTTTGAAGAATGTGGTGTTTATAATGACAAAGCTTAAAAAATGGAACTAAGTTTAAAAAAGGAGTTAGGAGTGAGTGAAAAGAAAAAAGTTAAATTTATAAAAATTGATGTAGATAAGTGTCATGGTTGTAGAGCCTGCGAGGTTGCCTGTTCAGCCTTTCATGCAAAACCAAAATATAGCACTATAAATCCTGCTCGTTCAAGAATCAGGGTTTATAGAGATGAGTTAAGAAACGTATTCGTTCCTGTCTATGCAAGTTTTTATACAAAGTCAGAATGTGCAGGCAGAAGGGTATACATAGCTGAACATAAAGAACATAGTCCTAATAGAGCTGAGTATATAGAATGTAGCTTTTGTGGTGCAGCCTGTCCATCGAGGGATTTGTTTTTTGAACCTGATTCAGGCCTTCCATTAAAATGTGATATGTGCGAAGATGACCCACCAGTTGAAACACCTTGGTGTGTAAAGGTATGTCCTGTTGGTGCCCTTGTAGTTGAGGAAAAAGAGGTAGAGGTAGAAGAGGAACAAGAAAAGGAAGATGAAGTTGAAACAGGGTTAGAAGCTTTAGCTGACAAATATGGTTGGGACAAGGTAATAGAGACAATTGTCAAAAAAGTAAAAAATGAATAATCCTGAACATGAGGTACTTTTATGGAAATAGTTTCTCCTTTTAAAGAGGTCATAGATGAGATAAATGAAGCAGGTGGAGAAAGAACAAAGTATTGTTACCAGTGCGGTAAATGTGATACAGTGTGCCCCTGGAATAGGGTTAGAATATTTAGTATGAGAAAGTTAATAAGAGAAGCAAATTTTGGTTTAAGCGAAATAGAAAAGGACGATGTATGGTTGTGCACTACCTGTGGTAAATGTCCTCAAAGATGTCCAAGAGATGTAAGACAGATTGAGGACACTGTTTCTGTGAGGAAGATTGCTGTCAAATATAATGTATTTCCTTCATCTGTTAAACCAATAAAAACTGTTGCATCAGGTTTAAGTAACGAAGGCAACCCCTTTGGCGAAGAAAGGGCAAAAAGAGCTGCTTGGGCAGAAGGTCTTAATGTAAAAAGGTTTGAAGAGGGTATGGATTATCTCTTTTTTACCGATTGCTACCTTTGTTACGACCCGAGAATGAAAAAGGTCGCAAAAAAAACTGCTGAACTTCTTAATAAACTTGGTATAAATTACGGCATTTTAGGTGAAAAAGAAAACTGTTGTGGAGAAAGTATCAGAAAAACAGGTAACGAAGAGTTATTCAAAAAGTTAGCAAAGGAAAACATAAAAAATTTCATAGATAGTGGTGTTGAGAAGATAATCGTATCTTCGCCTCACTGCCTCCACACCTTTAAGAACGAGTATTCCCAGTTCAAAGTAAACTTTGATGTGGTACATATTGTTGAGCTTTTCCATTCATTACTAAAAGAAGGCAAGATAAGTTTCTCAAAAAATATTGATAAAAAGGTTGCCTATCACGACCCCTGCTATTTAGGGAGACAAAATGGCATCTATGATGAGCCAAGAGAGGTTATAAAGGCGATACCTGGCATAACACTTGTAGAGATGGAAGAGGAAAGGGAAGATGCACTTTGTTGTGGTATGGGAGGTGGTAGGGTATGGATGGAAACACACAAAAAAGAAAGGTTTTCTAATATTCGCATAGAGCAGGCAATAAAGGCAGGTGCAGAAATACTTGTTACAGCTTGTCCATACTGTATTACGAACTTTGAAGATACCCGTGTTGTATTAGGGCTGGAAGATAAAATAGAAGTTAAAGATATCACAGAGTTAGTATTTGAAGCGATGGGTTTAGAACATTAAACACCCAAATTTTAGGAGGTATTAATGTCACAGTTTTTGACAGGGGTAAGTTATTTAAAGGCAATTGCAGGTGGAAAAAATTTTGGAGATGTTCTCGTTGTGGGTGGTGGGATAAGCGGACTTCAAGCATCCCTTGACCTTGCAAATGCAGGATTTAAGGTCTATCTCGTTGAAAAAGAGCCATCCATTGGTGGCCACATGGCTCAACTGGACAAGACCTTTCCCACAAACGAGTGCTCCATCTGAATACTTTCACCAAAGTTGGTCGAGGTCGGCCGACATCCAAACATAAAGGTGCTTAGTTATACAGAGGTTGAAAGTATTGAGGGAGAGGCAGGGGATTTTGTTGTAAGGCTTGTTAAAAAGCCACGCTACGTGATACAAGAAAAATGCACTGGTTGTGGTGTTTGTCAGGAATACTGCCCTGTCAAAATACCCGATGCCTTCAACCAGGAAATATCAAAAAATAAAGCAATTCATATTCATTTTGCACAGGCTATTCCGCTTATTGCATACATCAGTAAAGAATGCCTTTATTTGAAAGAGAAAAAATGCGGGATTTGTGAAAATGTTTGTGAGAACAGAGCAATAGATTTTAACCAGAAACCGGAAAAGATTGATATAAAGGTTGGTGCAGTTATCATTTCTGCTGGTTTTGAACCATTCGATGCAAGGCTTTTAAAAGAGTACGGTTACGGAAAGTACAAAAATGTTGTTACCAGTATGGATTACGAAAGGATTTTAAGCTCAACAGGTCCCTATGAGGGAGAAATTAAAAGGACATCCGATTTAAAACATCCCAAAAAAATTGCATGGATACAGTGCATTGGATCTCGTTCTGTGCAGGAACCTGCAAAAAGTTACTGCTCCTCTGTTTGTTGCACCTATACTCAAAAACAGGTAATACTAACAAAAGACCACGATAGCTCCATCAGTTGCACTGTTTTTCATAACGATATAAGGGCTTACGGTAAAGATTTTGAAAGGTTTTACCAGAGGGCAGAAAAACTACAGGATGTGAGGTTTATCCGAAGTTATGTAACAATCTCAAAAGAAGACCCTTTAACGGGTAATGTCTGGATAAGATACTCAACACCTGACAAAGGTGTTATAGAGGAAGAGTTTGAGATGGTTGTGCTCTCTGTTGGTTTAACTCCACCAAAGGACGTAGAAGCATTAGCTGGTAAGTTTGGGATAGAGCTAAACGCCCATAAATTTGCAAAGGTAAACCCCTTTACTCCAGTTGAAACAACTAAAAAAGGGATTTACGTTAGCAGTGCCTTTATTAGTCCTATGGACATTCCCGAGGCGGTCATTACCGCAAGCTCCGCAAGTGCAAAATCAGGAGAGCTTTTAAAATCGAGAAAAGGCAAATTAGCAACAAAAAGGGTCTATCCTGTAGAAAGGGATGTATCAAAAGAAGAACCAAGAGTTGGAGTGTTTGTTTGTGCCTGCGGTGCTAATATTGGTAGAGTAGTTGATATAAAGGATGTAGTAGAATATGCAAAGACACTACCACACGTAGTACATGCCCAGACTCAGCTTTTTTCCTGTTCCACAGAGTCAGCAAAACAGATAACCGAAGCAATAAAAGAGAAAAACTTAAACAGGGTAATTGTTGCTGCCTGTACACCAAGAACACATGAACCCACTTTTAGGGATTCATTAAGAGAGGCAGGTTTAAACCAGTACTACGTTGACATGGCAAATATCAGAGAACACTGCTCATGGGTACACCCAAAGGACAAAGAAGCAGCTACAAAAAAGGCAAAGGATTTAGTGAGAAAGTCAGTTGCCCGTTCATTGAAACTACAGGCTTTAGAGGAAATTAAACTACCAGTTGATAAAAAGGCACTTGTAGTAGGTGGTGGTGTGGCGGGAATGAACACTGCATTGTCAATAGCAAAACAGGGCTTCGAAGTTTATCTTATCGAGAGGGAAAAAGAGCTTGGTGGAAATGCAAGGTTTATAAAATACACCCTTGAGGGGTATGATGTTCAGGAGTACTTGAAAAACCTTATATCAGAAGTTTACAAAAACCAGCTAATACATATAATTACAGAGGCAGAGATTGTTGAGGCAACGGGCTATATTGGCAACTTCTTAACAAAGGTGAAGGCAAAAAACAAAATTCACGAAATAAAGCACGGAGTTGTTGTTATTGCAACAGGTGCGGTTGAGTATAAACCAAAAGAGTATCTCTACGGTGTAAACGAAAAGGTAGTTACAAACAGAGAGTTAGAAAACCTCATATTTAATAAAGACGCCAAAATAACAAACTGTCAAAGCCTTGTTATGATTCAATGTGTTGGCTGTAGGAATGAAGAAAGAAACTACTGTTCAAGAATCTGTTGTGGCCATTCAATCAAAAATGCGATAAAATTCAAAGAAATAAACCCTTCCGCTGATGTGTATATCCTTTACAGGGATATGAGAACCTACGGCTTTAAAGAAGATTATTACAGGTTAGCATCAGAATTAGGGGTGAGGTTTATAAGGTATGCACCAGAGGAAGGAAACAATCCTTCCGTAGAAGAGGTTGTAGATGCAGGCAAAAAGGTGTTAAAGGTTATGGTGTTTGACCCCGTTTTGCAAAAACAGGTAGAGCTCGATGCAGATTTAATATCCCTTGCATCCGCGATTATCCCCGATGAAAAAACAATAGATGTGGCAGGATTTTTTAAAGTTTCTACAAGTGTAGATGGGTTCTTCAAAGAAGCCCATGTAAAACTAAGACCTGTTGATTTTGGGACAGATGGGGTCTTTTTAGCAGGATTTGCCCATTATCCCAAATACATAAACGAGACAATCAGCCAGTCTCTGGCATCAGCAAGCAGAGCGGTGGCAATACTTTCCAGTGATACAGTGTCTGCATCGGGGTCAATATGTGATGTAGAAGAAAAGAAGTGCATAGGTTGTGGTGCCTGTGTTGAAGTTTGTGCCTATACCGCAATAGAACTTTACAAAACAGCAAAGGGTATGAAGGCAAAAGTAAATCCAGTGCTTTGCAAAGGTGATGGTTTATGCAATGCTGTCTGTCCAACAGGTGCGATACAACTGAAACATTTTACCGATGAACAGCTAACCAATGAGATTGACAGTGCTTTACCAGAAATAGAAGAGAAAAAATTAAAAAAAGTTGTGTAAAGGGGGCAAAATGAGCATCAATTTCAAGCCAAGAATTGTTGGCTTTGTTTGTTATTGGTGAGGGTACGGGGCTGCAGATTTAGCTGGAGTTTCCAGACTACAATACACAAGTGAAATAAGATTAATAAGGGTTATGTGCACTGGCAGGATAGATTTATCCTTCATAGCCCGTGCCTTTTATAACGGTGCAGATGGTGTTTATATCGCAGGCTGTAGACTAAACGAATGCAACTACATAACTCATGGCAACTTCTATGCCTTAAATATGACCCTGCTATTCAAAAAAATCCTTGAATACATTGGAATAAACCCCGAAAGAATTAGAATAGAGTTTATGACATCCAGCGATGCCCAGCATTTTGCAGAGACAGTAAACGACTTTACAGAAAAGATAAGAACATTAGGTCCTTTAGGGGAGAGTGAACATTTAGAAGAGGATATGCTAAAATCAAAACTTTACAACATCATAACCTTAATCCCATACATAAAAATTGCAGAAAGAAAAAAACTGTCCCTAAAGATTACCAATCCCGCAGAATGGGAAAAAATCTTTACCTTAGAAGAGGTAAAGGAACTAATCGAAAAAGCCCCATCATACTACATAGACCCCGAAAAGTGTGCTGCTTGCACCCTTTGCGCCCAAAGATGTCCTGTTGATGCCATTGATGGTGGCAAAAACAAAATCCACATCATAGACCAGGAAAAATGCATAAAATGTGGCACTTGCTTAAACGTCTGCCCAACAAAATTCAGTGCAGTTGTAAAGCTTATAGGAGAACCAGTCCCACCCCCCATCCCCGAAGAAAAGAGGGTGATAATAAGGAAGTGAGTGGAAATAAACAGGTTGAGGTTGTTGGAAACACTCTAGCAAAGATTGGATAGGGGAAATTTAATGTTCGAAGTTGTTCAAAAAATGGATAATTGAGCTGCCCCATTTTCCGCTAGAGTATGACACAGCATTGTGTGGAGTTACCAGAATAGGTCTGAATTTATTATATGTTTTGGATTGTTGCCATTAAATCGGAAAACCGTTCTCCCTGTATTATAATATGGTTTCTAGCAAGTTGCGAAGCTAATTCAGCATTGCCTGAGGAAATAGCCTTTATTATATCTTCGTGTTCTTTTAATGATGCCTGAATTCTGCCTCTAACTCTTAATTGTAAGCGTCTGTAAGAAGCTAGTCTTTTATGCAGAAGTATAGCTTGTTCGATTAAAAAGCTATTATGACTTGCTTTATATAATGCTAAATGGAATGCTTCATTTTTGTGATAGTATAAGTCGGGATTCTCGCAGACCTCTTTTTTCTGACATTCTTTGTGAGTTTTGATTAGCTCTTCTAACTCTTCATCTGTAATACGTCTTGCCGCCAATCTTGCACACATTGCCTCTAATTCAGCCATGACTTCAAACATTTCATAAAGTTTTTTCGGATCGAAAGAAGATACAATCGCACCCCTTCGGGGTCTCATTTCAACAAGTCCAGTAGAATTCAACTGTATAAGTGCTTCTCTAATAGGTGTCCTTGATACATTAAACATTTCTGCGAGTTCAATTTCATCTAATTTTTTTCCTGGTGGGAAAACACCTGTTGCTATTAATTCCTCAATTTTTTCCCTCAATCCATTGGAAAGTTTTGATGGTTTTGCTGTTTTTTTCATAACCTAACCTAATCAATACTATATATGAAAATTTTTTTAGTGTAAATAATTATTGACATAGTATTCAAAATTTGATAAATTGTATACACAAACAATGTTTTATTACAAAAAGGAGGGAGATTATGTTTAATTTAAAAGTAAAAATTGCTTTACTGATGTTGTTAGCATTAATTGTTGCTTTAGCTAAAGCTAACAGTGTTTCATCTCAGCAACCTCGAATAATAAAGATTTCTCATCAGTTTCCAGCAAGTACAGGTGATGAAGGTGATTTCAGAGACAGGCTTTGCAGAAAATTTGCCGCTGAAGTAGAAAAAAGAACAAAGGGACAACTTAAGTTTGAAATCTACCCATCAAGCTCTCTTTTCAAAGCAACTGCTCAAGTTTCTGCTATGAGAAAGGGTGCGCTCGATATGGGACTTATACCTATTTCTTATGGTAGCGGGGAGATTCCAGAAGCCAATTTAGGGCTTATGCCGGCGCTTGTTACAAGTTATGAGCAGGGATTAAGATGGAAGAATGCACCAATAGGTAAAAAATTTGCTGAAATTCTTGCCAGGCATAACATTATTATTCTTACATGGGTATGGCAAGGCGGTGGAATCGCCTCTACAAAGGGTAAATTAGTCGCACCAGAAGATTTTGTTGGTATAAAGATTCGTGGTGGTAGCCGAGAGATGGATATGATGCTTAAAGAAGCAGGTGCTTCTGTAGTCAATATGCCTTCAAGCGAGATTTATAATGCTATGCAATCAGGAGTAATAGATGCAGCTCTAACTTCAAGCACATCACTAATAAGCTATAGACTATATGAATTTGCCAAAAATGTAACTACCGCAAGGAAAAAATCGTTCTGGTATATGTTGGAACCACTTGTTATGTCAAAAAGTCTATTCGATTCTTTGACGCCTGAACAGCAGAAGATAGTATTAGAAGTTGGTGCGAGTTTGGAAAAGTTTGGTATGGAAGAGGCAAAAAAGGATGACCAGAGAATGGCAGAAGTTTACGCAAAGGCTGGTGCAAAGGTTCATGATATGGATGAAAAAACCTTTGAAAAATGGAGAGAAATAGCTAAAAGAACTGCATACGAAGATTTTGTAAAGAAAGTGAATAATGGAAAAGAACTGCTGGATATGGCATTAAGTGTAAAATAGCTTAAGCTTCAAAAGGTATAAAGTTTTTCAGCTTTAACCCTTTTAATTTTGATTAGTGAGGATTGCATATGAGATTATTTTCAGCTTTCATAAAAAAGATTAATATTTTTATTGGATATGTCTCAGCAATTATAATTTTTATTGTTTCTTGCATTCTTTTTTTTGAGGTTTTCGTTAGATATTTTCTTTCATGGCCAACTGACTGGGAGATTGAGCTAAGTGTTATGTTACTTATAATCTCTACATTTCTTGCAGCTGGATTTACCCAGATATCACGGGGTCATGTTAATATTGAGATAATTGATAGTTTATTGCCTGAAAAGGTAATTAAATGGCGCATATTAATTTCTGATATTGTTTCTGCACTTTTCTGTAGTTTTATATCCTATAGTTCGTGGAAGCTTTTTCATGAAGCTTTTACTGAAGGTAGAATAAGTGAATCATCTTGGGGACCAAAACTATGGCCAGTTTTTCTCTTTATGGCAATAGGTATGACAACTTTAACACTGCAAATAATTATTCAAATTTTTGAAGAAAGTATTCCTGATTTAAGAAAAAAAGTTGTAAAAGTTGAACATAAGTTACATGAAGTTGAATTTACTGAATAGGGGTAGATAAATGAATACACTTGAAATTGGCATTTTATATACAGTTGCCACTGTTTTAATTATGTTTTCAGGTGTTCCTATTGCCTTTGCTGTTGGTATAGTTGCACTTATTTTTATGTTTATTTTTATGCCTTTTTCTCAGGTTCTGATTGTGGCTGAAAGCATTTATAGTGAATTGAATAACTTTACACTTCTTACAATACCTCTTTTTATCTTTATGGGAGCTGCTATTGGTAAGTCAAGGGCAGGTTCAGACCTTTATAATTCATTAAATAAATGGCTTTATAAAATTCCTGGTGGATTAGGTATAGCGAATACATTAGCTTGTTCTATTTTTGCTGCTATGTGTGGTTCATCACCCGCAACATGTGCTGCTATTGGAAGTTCTGGTATACCAGAAATGAGAAAAAGAGGTTATTCGAATGCTTTGGCTACTGGAATAATTGGTGCGGGTGGTACACTGGGAATACTTATACCACCAAGCTTGACGATGATTCTTTATGGACTTGCCACTGAACAGTCTATAGGGAAGCTTTTTATGGCAGGAGTTGGGCCAGGCATATTATTGACTTTATTATTTTCGATATGGGTAGTAATTAAATTTTTGCTTGAAAAAAAGTCTAAAGTGGCCGATATAGCTAATAACCAAACTCCCATAGTTGAGAATTATTCTTTAAGAGAAAAGCTTGCTACTCTTCCAAGATTTTCCCCTTTTTTACTACTTATACTTTTCATAATGTATGCTTTATATGGTGGTATAGCAACACCTTCAGAAGTAGCAGGTATTGGCGCCATAGGTGCTTTTTTACTTGTTGTGGTTGTTTACAAAACATGGAGGTGGAGAGATTTAAAGCCTATATTTGCTGGTACTGCAAAGGAATCGAGCATGATAATGTTGATAATTGGCACATCATTTTTATTCACATATGTTATGAGTTATTTACATATTACTCAGGCAGTTGCAGAATGGCTTGTATCTTTAAATTTAAGTAAATGGCAGTTTATTTTTTGGATTAACATACTTTTACTGTTTCTTGGTTGTTTGTTACCACCTGTTGCAATAATACTTATGGTTATGCCCATAATACTGCCACCAATGAAGGCGTTAAATATTGATTTGATATGGTTTAGTGCAATTCTTACTGTGAACATGGAAATGGGGCTTATAACACCACCAATGGGATTAAATCTCTTTGTTATCAATGGGGTAGCTCCTGATATACCTTTTAAAGATATCATGAAGGGGATTGCACCATTTTTGATTATAATGGTAATAGGTATTATTCTTTTGTGTATATTTCCTGAAATTGTAATGTGGTTGCCAAACAAATATAAAGGAGTTTAGCTGTGAAGCAAAATCTTTACAATGTTTTAAGTAAAAACTTTCCTGAAAATGAAAATGCACCTTGCCTTATGCTTCCTGATAATAAGGTAATAACATATGGAGAGCTTGACAAGGAATCAGCAAGGATGGCAAATATACTTGTTAATAAATTTAAAGTTGAACCAGGTGATAGGGTTGCAGTGCAGATAAGAAAATCTCCTTATGCCTTATTTCTTTATTTAGGTGTTTTAAGAACTGGTGCGATATATCTTCCCATGAATGATGCTTATCAAAAACATGAAGTTGAATATTTTCTAAAGGATGCTAAACCGAAGGTTTTTTTCTGTAACCCTGAAAAAAAGGAAATTTCAAGAGAAATGGCGGGTAATGCGGGTGTCCCTTTTGTTCAGGATATTGATGAAAAGGGTAGGGGATATTTTTTTGATGTTCTTTACAATGAATCAGATAAATTTAATACTTTTGAAACTGATGCTGAAAACATAGCTGCAATACTATACACATCAGGTACAACAGGAAGACCGAAAGGTGCGATGCTTTCACATAAAAATCTTATAGTTAATGCAAAGACATTACATTCATATTGGGAGTTTCAACCTGGTGATATATTACTTCATATGCTTCCCATATATCATGTGCATGGACTTTTTGTTGCTAATCATTGTGCACTTTTGAATGGTAGCCCTATTTTTTTTGAACCTAAGTTTGATGTAAAAAGGGCAATAGAATTATTGCCTAAGTCAACAGTGTTCATGGGTGTGCCAACTTACTATGTTAGACTGCTAATGGATGAAAATTTTACTGCTGATGTCTGTAGAAATATGCGTTTATTCATTTCTGGTTCTGCTCCTCTTTTACCTGAGACTTTTGAAAAGTTTAAAAAAAGAACAGGCCATACTATCCTTGAAAGATACGGTATGACAGAAGGTGGAATGTTTGCATCCAACCCATATAAAGGTTTAAGAAAAGCTGGTACTGTTGGCTTTCCTCTGCCTGGCGTTTCTATTAGAATTGTAAATGATGAAGGCAAAGAAGTTGGTGTGGATGAGGTTGGATATATACAGGTTAAAGGTGATAATATTTTCAAGGGCTATTGGGGTATGCCTGAAAAGACCAAAGAAGAATTTACAGAAGATGGCTATTTTAAAACAGGAGACATGGGTAAGTGGGATAAAGATGGTTATTTATCAATCGTTGGAAGATCAAAGGACTTGATTATAACAGGTGGGCTAAATGTTTATCCTAAGGAGATAGAGGAAATAATTGATAGAATTCCTGGTGTTTTTGAATCTGCAGTAGTTGGAATTCCCCATCCTGATTTTGGAGAAGCTGTGACAGCCTTTGTAGTTAGGAAAAATGATGATGCAGGTAAAAAGCTTACCTCTGAGGGAATAATCTCATTACTTAAAAAAACACTTGCTAATTTTAAGGTCCCCAAATCTGTTATTTTCATTGAAGAACTACCAAGAAACAGCATGGGCAAAGTTCAAAAAAATGTTTTAAGAGAAAAGTTTTCAACTCTGTTCTCATAATTTATGAAAGAAAATTACTATGAACTATCTGCAAAAGAGAGGGCATTTTATCTTTGCGATGAAAATAACTTTACCGAAATATGTCCAAAATCTTTTGATTTTACAAGTCCCCATTTAAGGTCGCTAAACCTTTCTGTAAGTGAAAATGATGGGGTACTGATTGGCATAGGTAGAATTATGGGATTTAAAGTAATGATAGTTTCGCAGGATAGCAGTTTCTATGGTGGGTCTGTCGGAGAGATTCATGGAGCAAGAATCAAAGGTTTTCTTGATTCATATGTTTATTTTGAACCAGAGGGCATTATCTTTTTAATAGATTCAGGTGGTGTAAGGCTCCAGGAAGCAAATGCAGGGTTAGTTGGTCTTTCTGAAATTATAAAATCACTTCTTAATATAAGGAAAAAGGGGATTCCTGTTATAGCGGTCATTGGTGGTAAGTGTGGTGCCTTTGGTGGGATGGGGATTCTTGCAAGGTTATGCAGTGAAATCATTATTACAGAAAAAGGAAGGTTGGGCTTAAGTGGTCCTGAAGTTATTGAGACAGTTAAAGGTACAGATGAATTTAATTCTCACAACAAAGAACTTATTTTAAAGACTGTGGGGGCTCAAGCAAGAAAAGAGATAGGAGAAGTAAATTTTGTCGTTAGGGACTCTATTAACCAAATCAAAAAAGCCATTGTAAGTATAATAATTGAAAACAACATAAAGCCAAAAGATTTTAATGAAGAAGTTGTAACGGAGCACGAGATTTTAAAAAAACGTTTACACATTTTTAAAAATGAACAGTGAATTGCTATTCAACAGACTTTTTGGTGTAGGTAACTATTCCATTACTATTGATGGTTTTTTCCTTCATGGTATTGCAAATGTAGGGGACAAAGAGTTTAAGATTATTGGAACATGTAAAAGTGTTGCTATAGACTCGAAGTTAGCTCTAAGGATATCCGAAAAGATACTCGAAACAATATTTGAAGATAAAGATAAAGCAGTTAAAAGAAGCATAATCTTTCTTGTTGATACACAGGGGCACAAATTATCTCGTCTCGAAGAGTATATTGGTATTAATGGTTATTTTGCTCATATGGCAAAGTGTATATTTTTGGCTGGTCTTTGCGAACATAAAACATTATCAATTGTTCATGGAGAAGCGGTGAGCGGTTGTTTTCTTGCCTTTGCGATGATGGCGGATAGGGTTTGTGCATTAGAAGATGCAAAGATATATGTTATGGACCTAAGGGCTATGTCAAAAATTACGAAAATTGATTATGAAAAGTTATTAGAGCTTTCGAAAACATCACCTATTTTTGCTCCAGGTGTGTATAATTATTGGTTAATGGGTGGTGTGCATGAGATATGGTTTAATAAAGATAACTGGCAAGAAAAACTTTTAAAGGCTGTTGATTATGTTAGCAAAATTGATAATAGATATGAATTGGGAGCAATTAGGCAAGGTAGAATAAAAGCGAAAGAGGTAATTAGTGTTATAAAATCCCATTGTAAAGGTATAAACGTTTGATTTACTTTCTTTTCTATGTACTGATAGGCTGTTTTGTTGGTTTTGTTGCTGGGCTTTTTGGTGTAGGTGGTGGCACGACACAGGTGCCATTGTTACTCATGATTTTTAAGGCACAAGACTTTTCTGATAAACATATTATGCATTTGGCTCTTGGAACTTCTATGGCATCTATATTTTTTACTTCCCTTTCAAGTATGAGAGCTCATCACTTGAAAGGGGCAGTTAGGTGGGATATTTTTAAAGGGATGGCACCAGGACTTTTACTGGGAACGTTTACAGGCTCTTTTTATGCAGGGAGTGTTTCTACACGTATTTTAAAAATCGTCTTTGTTATCATTATGTATTTTGCATCACTACAAATTATGTTTGACATAAAACCTAAAGGGCATTTAAAACTTCCCGGTGTTTTTGGCCTTTTTATTGTGGGATCAATAATAGGTGGCATTTCGTCGCTGGCAGCGGCTGGTGGTGGGTTTTTATCTGTCCCTTTTATGTTACTATGTAATGTTAGTATCTATCAGGCTGTTGGTACATCTTCCGCACTGGGATTTCCCATAGCCCTTGCTGGACTCATTGGTTATGTATTTAGTGGTTTGAAGGCAGAAGGTTTGCCACCTTATACATTAGGTTATGTCTATTTACCTGCTCTTATAAGTGTTGTTTCTATGAGTATAATCACTGCCCCTAAAGGAGCAAACCTTGCCCATAGATTGCCTGTAAAAAAGTTAAGAAGATTATTTGGTGCTTTTCTTGCAATACTTGCCACAAAAATACTTTTGGGTATTATCGGTTAAAAGCCCAGATCTTCGTTAATAAAAATCACTTCCAAATCTTTGTGTTGCACAGACTATTTGTAAACACTTAATTAAATACCCCAAAGTAAAAGAACTGTCTAAGCTTTTTCCTTTAAATTGTTTTCGTAAAATTTTTCTCTAACACAGGATTAACGTTGGTTACATTCTCTAACTCTAAATCAAAAAAACTTTTTTCTGTGTTCATCTGTGACATTATTGTCCCCTCTCTGTTGTTTTTAAGCTATTACACCAATAATGTCAAATATTTGTTAACCAAAATCTTTCAAAACGCCATGCAAAGGTCTTAATATTCAAAAATGCTCAAATTGATAAACTTAAAATTGAAGAAAAAGCATTATCTACAGATCGAGCAAAAATCCTTGAGAAAAAAAAGAGGAGGGAATTGTAGAACTGAAAAAGACACATGATGCTTTAATTTCTGAGTTAAAAGAATAAATAAAAAAAGGTGAAATAGAGGTTACTCAATTGAGAGATAAGTTAACCCTTCAAATGGTAGTAAAGATACTTTCTGATTCTGGTAGTGCTGAAATTAAAGGGGGTGGTAAAAAATTATCGATAGAGTTGTAGAAATATTGAAAAAAGTTAAAGGTAGCATATAAGAATAGAAGGTCATACAGATGATGTACCAATAGTCCAAAGATTGCAAAAAAGTATCCAACAAACTGGGAGCTTTTTGCTACAAGTGCGAGAAATGTAGTTAGGTATCTTTCTGAAAAGGGTGGCATTGACCCGAAATTTTTAAGTGCTGTAGGTGATGCTCAATATAAACCGATTGATACAAATGATACCGAAGAAAGCAGGGCAAGAAATAGAAGAATTGAGAATGTCTAAACACCCATAGATCTTGAAGCTACTAAGATGCCTATTGTAAAATAGTATTTTAGTTTTTTAAAGTTGACAAAACAATTTTCATAGTGTAGGTTATATAAAAATAAGTGTGAGTCATGGGGTGCTAGGGAATCCTGTGATGCTTTTTAGCTAATCAGGAGCGGCCCCGCCGCTGTGAGTGCGGACGAAAACCCTTTAAAAAAGCCACTGGAGAGTTATTCTCTGGGAAGGCAGGGTGAGTAGATTGATGCACGAGCCAGAAGACCTGCCCCATGGCGTTACCCTTAAGACTTTCTCGAGGGAGAAAGTAGAGGGAGTTAGAGAACATATATCTAAACCCCGACTTTCCCTAAAGAGAAAGTCGGGGTTTTTATTTTGGATTTTGAGGTATTTGTGATAAAGATAGTTGATTTTCTAGCTAAAAAGATTGGGTGCCAGTTAAAGGGAGATGTTTTTGTATTATCATTGCTTTGTAATACGGACATTTTAAAATCTTTAATTATAAATAGGATAGAGTTTTTAAAGAAAAACGAAGAAACATTCAATTCCAAAAAATTGAGTTATAAACAAGAAATAATCATGTTAGAAAAGCTTTTGATGAGGCTCGAAAATGAATGATAGGTTTCATGGTGGTATTTCATACTATCCCACAGACTTTAGTGTGAATTTAAATCCTCTTGTTGATGAGAGTACAATAAAAAAGCTTGTTTGTAAATACTATAAGAAAGCTATTCATTATCCTGAACAGAGGGGTGAATCCCTTCTACAATTGATCGGTCAAAAATATAATTTATCGTTGGATAATATAGTGCTTGGCAATGGTTCAATAGAGTTATTCTATGCAATACCCCACGTTGTTTATGTAAAGAGAATTGTCACTTTAGAACCAACATTTTGCGAATATCGTTATATAGCAAAAATAAACAATCTTGGATATTTTCCTTATCTATTTCATGAAACATTTGTATGGGATCTTAATAAACTAAAGAGGTTGTTAAGAAAAGGTGATATTTTGTTTATTTGTAATCCTAATAACCCAACAGGTAATGTCTTTATTAGGGAAGATATCATAAAACTGTTAGAAACTGGTGCTTATGTTGTGGTAGATGAGGCTTTTATGGATTTCTCAAATAATGATCAGTCTCTTATTGATAGTGTAACTGAGTTTGAGAAACTTATAGTAGTGAAGTCTCTGACTAAGATTTATTCAATTGCTGGTTTGAGAGTAGGTTTTTGTGTGGCTTCAAAAGATGTAATTTATAAGCTTAAGAAGATACTACCTCTCTGGAATGTAAATGGTATTGCCATTAATGTAGCGATAAATTTTTTAAAAAACATAAATTTAGTTGATCAAACAAAGAGTTATATGGCTTGTGAGAGAAAGTATATAAAGAAGAGTTTAGATAAATCGTCTTTGTTTAAAGTATTTGATACTATGACAAATTTTTTTCTTGCCTATTCGGAAAAAACTGAAGAGTTTATAGATTTTTTACATTCGAAGAATGTTACCGTTAGAAAAAGTGTTGGTTTTTATGGTTTAGATGAGAAGTATTTTCGTTTTGCGATAAAGAAAAAACTTGAAAATAGATTATTAGTGAAACTAATGGGTGAGTTTGAGAAGAAGGTATGTTAATTTATAAACTTTTCGATGCTAATTTTCATTATATACTTATTGGTTTTTTTCTTGAGTTTTGGATAAATTATCCAAACTTTTTACCCCATCCTGTTGTTTTTATGGGAAAGGCAGTTAATTTTTGTGAAAAAGTTTTTTATGTAAAAGATAAAAATCCAAATAAGTTAAAACGCAATGGTATATTAGTTGTTCTAATATTGGTGTCGGTAACATATGCTTTATTTGCATTAATTGATAAATTTTTATCTGAATCTTTGATGAAATGGATTATGAAGATTTTCTTTGCATATACAATTGTTGCAACAGGGTCTCTATTGACTGAGTGTAGTAAGGTACTATATTTAGTTCAAAGTGATAACATGGAAAAAGCAAGGGAACAACTTTCAATGTTGGTTACTCGTGATACAAAGATGATGGAAAAAGAAGAAATCATAAGAACTACAATAGAGACACTATCGGAGAACTTGTGTGATGGCGTGGTAGCTCCTCTTTTTTATATGTTTGTTGGTGGTATACCACTTGGGATGGCTTACAAGATGGTTTCTACCCTTGATTCAATGTTAGGTTACAAAAACGAAAGATACTTATATTTTGGCTGGGCAACTGCAAAACTTGATGATATCTTTGCATGGTTACCAGCAAGATTAACTGCTTTTTTTATCTTTATTGCTTCTTTCATAATGGGGTTTGATTGGCAAAAAAGTGTTGTAATATGGAGAAGGGATAGGAACAAAACAGATAGCCCTAATAGCGGCCATCCAGAATCTGCTTTTGCAGGTGCAGTTGGAGTATGGTTTGGTGGTAAGGTAAGGTATTTTGGAAAAGTTTATGAAAAGCCAATAATTGGAGTAAAGAGTGAGCATATCAAAGAAGAACATTTGCAAAAATCATTGAATCTTGCTATGGGTAGTTCCTTTGTTGCAGTCATATCTATGTCTATTATAGAGGGAGTTTGCAGGTTATGGTAAAGGGTATGGTTGTTGCAGCTCCAAAAAGTGGCTCGGGTAAAACCATTGCTACTTTAGCTATAATGAAATTGCTAACAAAAAAGGGGATAAAAGTAGCACCGTTTAAAATTGGTCCTGATTTTATTGACCCATCCCATTATGAATATATTTGTGGGGTTCCGGGAAGAAATATTGATAGTTACATGATGTCCGATGAGTTTCTTTGTTGGAATATTTGTAAAGGTCTTGAAAATAGAGATTGTGCAATATTTGAAGGTGTGATGGGGCTTTTTGATGGATATGGTGATGAAGGGAAGGGAAGTACTGCTGAAATTGCAAAAAAATTTAATTTACCCGTTGTTTTAGTAGTTGATGCAAAAGGTTCAAGCCAGTCTATACTTCCTTTGATTTATGGATTTATAAACTGGGATAAGGATTTAGTTATTCACGGTGTTATTTTAAATAAGATAAACTCTAAAGAGCATTATAAAATTTTAAAAACGAAAATTGAACAACTTGGGGTTAAGTGTCTTGGTTTTCTACCGAGCGAAAAGGATTTACATATTGGTGAAAGACATTTAGGATTGAAAATGGGGTTTGAACATGAAAAAACTTTATATATGGGGCTTGAAAGGGCAATTGAAAACCTTGAGTGGGAGAAACTATACAATCTTATTGAAAATTCAGGTGCTTCAATCAAAGATGTAGTTTTAGAAAAGACAGGTAATTTCCCAATTGATGTTTATATTGCCAAAGATAAAGCCTTTTCTTTTATCTATAGGGAACATATAGACCTCTATGAATTTTATGGTTGCAGAATTCATTTCTTTTCCCCATTAGAAAAGGAAAAAATAGGAGATGCGGATTTGATATATTTTCCAGGGGGTTATCCTGAACTGTATGTTAAAGAGCTAAGTGAAAATAAAAGCTTGTTAGAAAATATAAGAGCCCATTCCATAATAGGTACATATATATTTGGTGAATGTGGTGGATTAATTTATTTAAGCGATAAGTTGTTTTATGACAATAAAAGCTATAAACTTACGGGGGTTTTCCCTTTTCAAATTAATATGGGCAGTACTTTAAAAACGCTTGGTTATGTAGATGTAATAGTTAAAAAAAATAATCCACTTTTTGAAGAGGGGAGTGTATTTAAAGGCCATAGGTTTCATTATAGCAATATTAGTAGTATTGATGATGGTACAATATCAGGTATAGAAAAAGGTTATATGCTCAAAAGAAAAGATAAAGTTGAAGAAGAAGGATATATTTTTAAAAATTGCCTTGCAAGTTATGTGCATATTCATTTTGGTTCAAATATTTCTGGATTTGAGAAGGTGCTAAAAAAGTTATATGAGAGAAAGCAAAAAATAAAAGGAATAAGGGAATTTGTTTAGGAGTGTAAAGTGAAAACAATAATTATTTTAAGTCACGGTAGCAGACATGAAAATGGTAATAGTCTTCCAGAGAAAATTGCATCGGAAATAGAAGCAAAAACTGGCATAACAACAAGAATTGCAAATTTGCAATTATCTCCTCCATATTTAGATGATGTAATTGAAGAGGAATACAAAAAAGGTGTAAGGGAATTTTTAATACACCCATTCTTTCTCCATAAAGGAGTTCATGTTATTAAGGACATACCAGAATATCTAAAAAATCTCGAAAAAAAATATGGTGATGTTAAATTCGTATTAACTGAAGTTGTGGGTGAACATCCTAATTTGGTTAGTTTTGTTGAGAACATATTAAGGAGGTATTTATGAGAACAATGTTAGGTGATGAAATAGAAAGAAAAAGTTTTGAGATTATTGATAGACGTATTCCTGTTGGCATTTATAGCCCTCAAGAATATATAATCATAAGAAAAATAATACATGCAACAGCAGATTTTTCATTAAGAAAAAACATATTTATTTCTAAAGATGCAATAAGTTTAGGGTTAAAAAAGCTTTCGCAGCATGTTGATATATATACTGATGTAGCTATGGTAGGTGCTGGTATTTCACCGAAATATTTAGAGGATTATGGTGGAAAAATAATATACACGATAAGAGAAAGAGAAACAGAAGAAATAGCTAAAAAATATAAAATTACGAGAGCATCTGCCTCTGTTATGGTTGCTTTACAAAAGTCAAAGAATATAGGTATTTTTGCAATAGGAAATGCACCAACAGCTCTATTTAAAGTTTTAGAATTAGTTGAAAAAAAAGAGATTAACAGGGATGTTTTTATTATCGGTGCTTGTGTTGGGATGGTAGGTGCGATGGAGGCAAAAAATCAGCTAATTAAAAGTGGGTTGCCATGTATAGTACTAAAAGGAAAAAGAGGTGGAAGCCCTATAGCAGCGACTATAATTAATGGATTATTTTCAATATTAGAAACAAAAGGAGGAGTTGTATGAAGAAAAAAGTTTATGCAGTACTATTATTTGTCACAGCCTTTTTGTTTACTTCAAAGAATGCATTAGCAATGCATATTTCTGAAGGGATTCTACCCCCTAGGGAAGCTATATTTACAGCTATTTTAGCTTTACCTTTTGTTGCTGTTGGATTCTATAGTATATACCGTTTGAAAAAAAATAACCCTATTTTTATCCCCCTTGTTGGGTTAATTGGTGCTGGCATCTTTGTTATTTCTGCTTTTCCCATACCTGTTCCTATTGCGGGTACTTGTTCCCATCCAGCTGGAACAGGACTTGGAGCTGTTGTCCTAGGACCATTTATTAGTACTGTTATTGCCTGTATAAGTTTGCTGATTCAGGCATTATTTATGGCACATGGTGGTATCACTACTTTAGGTGCAAATACACTTACAATGGGTGTTGCTGGTTCTTTTTTGAGTTATCTGTCTTATAAATTATGCAGGAAATTGAACCTTGGTATCTTCATTTCTGGTTTTGTAGCAGGTTTTATTGCAGATATAATGACTTATGCAGCAACATCTGTAATTCTTGCTTTTGCTTTGTCACCAGATTTTTTGCCAGCTTTTAAAGAGATTGCTTTAGCTTTTGTCCCAACACAGATACCATTGGGAATATTAGAGGGTGTAGTTACTGGCTATGCTATTAAATATACTTACATCCACAAACCTGAATTAATGGAATTTGGTAAAACTATTGTTAGCTTTAACAAATTATCATATCAAAAAAAATAATGGGAGGCAGTTTATGAAAATAAATAAACTAATAATCAACCTCGTTTTGCTTATTTGCTTGTGTTTAGCTTTTCATGTAAAAGCTGAAGAGGGTAAGTGGGATGGTGTTGATGCTAAAGTTGTTGAAAAATATGCCAAAATGTATGGCAGAGAACCAAAAGAACCTATAATTAATACCGATCAGGGTGACCTTTTATTATTTGTTTTTACTTTTTTTGGTGCTCTCGGTGGTTTTATTATGGGATATAATTTTAGAAGGGTATTTAAGGAGCAGAAAGACAGTGATTGCGTCAGAACTTGAATATTTTGCCTATAATAATAAAAGTTTTTTGAGGGCTTTAAGCCCTCTTACAAAATTTTTTTTACTTTTGATATACCTTTTTTTAAACCTTTTTCTAAAGGCTACTTTTTATTGGTTTTATTGTGGAATGGTTTTGTTGATAGTTTATTTTAGTAATATTCCTTTTAAACTTATCAAAAAGACTGTTGCGGTAGCCACTTTTACAGGTTTTTTTGTTTTTGTGGCAAAACTTCATTATTTAAAAAATGGTGTGCCCATTAAATTTTTAATAGATTTTTATCCAGATAGTTTTTTGATTGCTTCTATGTATGGTTTTAGAATCATAAACGGAGTCATTTTAATGTTGGTTTTTGTTGCTATAACTCCAATTAGAGACTTTTTAACTCTTTTGCATAAGTTGAAGGTTCCTGAAGTCTTCATTGAAATTTTTCTTATTATCTTTAAGTATATTTTTCTCCTTTATGATGAGGGCTTAAGGGTTAAAAATGCTAAGACTGTAAGGCTTGGATATAAAGGTTTTAAAAGGTCTCTTGAGTCTTTTGGGAATTTAATAGGGATAATGTTAATTAGAGGACTTAATAAAGGAGCTAAAATTTCTACAGCTTTATATGTAAGAGGTTATAATGGTAGGCTCTTTTATCCTAGTGAAATAGCTAAACCTAAAAATTTTGAGTATGTTATTTTATTGTTTTTTGGCATTATACCATTACTTGCAGGGATATTTTTAAATGTCAAATGATGCTATAACAATAGAAAACCTTTATTTTAGTTATGAAAAAGGTATGGACATACTTAAAGGGATAGACTTATCCGTAAAGAAAGGAGAGTTTTTTGCCCTTCTTGGATCAAATGGTGCTGGAAAAAGTACTCTTTTAAAACTGATAAATGGTTTGTTAAAAGAATACAGTGGAGTAATAAAAATATTTGGAAAAGATATAAAAAAAATTGATAGAGAAAGTTTATTTAGACAAGTATGTACCGTCTTTCAGGATCCCGATGACCAGCTTTTTGCATTAACTGTGTTTGATGATATCTCTTTTGGCCCAAGGAACATGGGGCTTCCAGAAAGCGAGGTAAAGGATAGAGTGTTAGATGCGTTAAAGTCTGTTGGTTTAGAAGGTTTTGAAAATAGACCTATTAAGACTCTTTCTTATGGACAGAAAAAAAGGTTATGTATAGCTGGTGTCCTTGCCATGTCTCCAAAAATAATGCTTATGGATGAACCATTATCAGGACTTGATCCAATGGGTGTTAGAAATATTGCAGAATTGCTAAAAAAACTTAACAAGGAAAAAGGATTGACAATAATAATGGCTACCCATGAAGTCGATCTTATACCTCTTTATGTTGACAGAGTGGCAATACTGTCAAAAGGAAAAATCATAAGGATAGGAGAGCCTGGGCATGTTTTTAGTTGTTCGGAAGAAATAAGAGATGCTAAGTTAAGAATGCCTTATATTGCTAAACTTATGGAGCAATTAAAAATAGATGGTATTTTTGAATATGAGAAAATTCCTCTAACTGTTGGAGAAGCAAAAAAAGAGATATTAAAAAATTTACAGAACAAATAGTGTTTGAACAAGTTTGCTATCGAGAAGTTTTGTATGATTATATGTAGGCTTTTTATTATGTGTTATAACAATAATAGTTATTTCTTAATCTATGATAGATTTGGACAATTCAAATATCTTTCCTGTCGGTTCATATGCTAATATAACATTTAACATAAGGCTTATCAATTAATATACCACCTATTAACACTCTTTGCGTTTAACTACCACTTAATTCTTTAGGTTTGTGATTAAAAGTCAAGAGAGCTTAGAATTCTGAGCACATATCATTTAAAAATCTTATCGTGTTTATTAAAATTGTAATATTAAATATAGAAAGACAAAGAATTCAACTAAAAATGCAAGTGATAGTTAGGATTTAGAATTTGATTATTACAATTTATATAGAAATTAAGTCAAGTAAACAGTAATTTTTGAAACTTTTAGTTTTACCCTATAGGCAGTGATTGCTTTTTCTATATTCAAAAACCTTTTGAACTTCTTAATTAGCTATACAAACTAAGGCGTCGTCTTTGGATAATGTTTTTTTAATAATTCCAACTGTTTTTAAAGTACTATAGCCGCTAAGCTGTTATAAATTCAGCAATGTCAAAACAGACCAGAAATTTTGAATGTTTGTATTTTAAAACTTTTTGGGGTTATGCAAAAAATTTAAATGTTGCTATATCCCAGCTTTTTTACAATGTCCCAGTCTTTTATTTCATTATAAACTTGTATTAATTGAGGATTTTTTAGAAATGCAAAACGTCTTTCCACTTTTAAGGTATTAAGTAGACTATTTAAATCATCTTCTTTGTAAAGAAGTTCGCAAAAATCAAAAATTTCTTTAAGCAATTTTTTTGGATATGTTAGAAGGTCTTCATATTTTATATGTAGTAACTTATCCATTTTGCTCTCAGTAGAAAAGGCTTTTTCAACATATTGTTTCCAGAGGTATACACCTTCTCTTATATCTCTTAAACGTGCTGAACTTACATATCCCACTTTGCCTTTAAGTAAATATTCTTTTATTCTTTTTGAAAAATCCATTTTAAATGTTTTGTCAAGTTCAAACTCTCTTTTTCTTAAGCTTTCTGCTACATCTAAAGGATTGCGATAAATGTGTAAGATTTTTGCATCTGGGAAAATTTTTAACCAGATATCTATTGTAAAAGTGTTTCTTGGATCTTTCCACCCCCAACTTATATCTAATTTTCTAATGTCTCTGTACTTCAAATATCTTTTAAATCCAAGAAATTCAATAGCTCTAATATCTCTGAGAGGTCTTTGTATGACTTTTGATATTTTATCTATTTGGTTGTTTGACAAAAAATTCATATTGTATGGTTGATCCCATGAAGCATTAAATTGTTTCATTATCCAGTCATTTATTTTGATAAAAAAGATAGCTTCATTGTTGACTTCTTTTTTATAACCGAAGAATATACCTAAACTCTCTAGTATCTTTGATAACATTGTGGTTCCAGAACGGTGCATGCCAATTATTATTAATGGTGCTCTGTTCATGACTGTATATTTTAGCATTATAGGGTTTTCTGTGGAAGTACAATCATTTAGTTGTAAAAAACATTAAAAAAAAATATAATCTTTTTTATGAAAAAGCTTTTAATATTTTGTTTCTGTTTTTTAGCAATAGAAATTTGTCATGGTGAAAGTTTTAGGGAAGAGATATTTGGATTATGGAATAAAATTGGTGAGTTCGAAAAAAGGGTCCCTTTCTTTACGAAGAGTAAAGCAACAATATTTTTTAGTTTTGATTCTACAGAACTAAATGGCTCTTTTTATGGCATTTATTTAAATGATACTCTCATAAATACCGGAACCATTAATGTAGAAAAAGTATACAAAGGGAAAGGTGTCTTAATAGGTGATTTTCCAGTAAGAACTGGTCAAAATATTTTTGTATTAAAACTGTATAAAAATGGAAGTGAAATTAGTAAAAAGTTTGAGATAGATATGCCAGAATTTAGAAGGATTGCATTGGAGTTTTTGTTTCAAGGTGGTTTGTCAAATTTAAAGATTGTGCCAAGAGCATGGTTGGTAGAATAACATTTTTAGTTTTCTTTTTTTTAAGTATACCCCTTTTTGCAATAGAACTAAAAATTAATCCTGTTGGGATAAAAGATTTATCAAATTATATGGTTAAGGATTTTACCTTTAGTGAAGCTTTAGAAAATCTTTTCATATTAGAAGATACTGATGCTCTTTCCTTTATTTATTTTCAAGCATTTAAAAAAGATTTGACAATAGAGGCTTTAAAAGAAATTGCAGATGGTGTTAATAATAAAGCATTGAGGAATGATTTGATATTTGAAATTTTCCAAGAAGCGAAAAAAAGAAATGCAATAGATGAGTTTCAAAATGTATTTAAAGAGGGGGTGTCTGCCCCCATTAAACTACTTATTGCTATTGAAAAAAAAGATTTTCAAAGTAAATTTGTAGATGATGCATATAATGCATTTATAAATGCTTATAAACATGCGCTAAATGGAAGGTATAATGATGCCATAACTATTTTAGAACCTTACAGCAATAGGTTTCCCCATACCTATGTTATTTATCTAATAAAATCAAACGAGCTAGAAAAGGCATATGATTATATCTCTGAAAACAGACTAAAAGATAGTTATCTTGTTAATCTAGTAAAGTTTTTGAAAAAAGATTGCACCGATATTCTTTCAAATTATGAGTATGATGGGTATCTTTTTGAAATTCTTAAGTTAGAATGTAGTTACCAAAATGGCATAGATTATCGACCACCATCTATAAAAACATTAGTGCCAGAAAGGCTTATGGGTGATGATTTTACAATATTCAGATTGTTTAAGACAAATAAAATTCTGCAACATGAATTTATTTATCCCTACTTTCTAAATTATTACTATCGTTGGAAGTTGCTTACCTATGTCACGTTCTTAGAAAGTTATGTAAATGATATAGATAATTTCAATAAACGTTTAAAAACTTTCTTTGATGAATATAGTAAGATAGAGAGTATGTACAATAAAACGTTTAGCAAGTACGAGTTAAATGTTGAAAAAGATTTAAGAGTTAAGTTTATAGACATAAAAAAACTCGTGGATAATGTAAAAAGCTTTGATAATATTAAAAGTCCAAATGGGGATATTATAGATTTAAAGAAACGTTTGACTAAATCTTTCGATGAATCAAAAAAACAACTTTTTAAACAATATAGTCTATTTTTAGATAAACTTACTTATGAAGAAAATAGACTTAATTTAGAAAAGGAGTTCAGGAAGCTTGATTTAGCAATTTCTCAGATGAAACAGGGTAATATAGAAGAGCTTTTGAGATTATACGAAGAGAATGAGAATTTATTAGAAAGAAGTAAAAACGTTGAGGTATCATTTTCTGAAAAGTGTTTATACAACAAAATATACTTATTGTGGCATATCTATTTATCTGAAAAACTTACAGATGAAAAGACAAGGGTAACGAAACTGAATGAATTGATAGATGTTATAAGAACATTTATGAAACTTTATCCTGATTCAAACAACAACAATGTTTATCTTATACTTGCTGAAGCATATGAACATCTTGGTGAAAATAAACTGGCTTTAGAACATTATTTTAACTACATTAACAAAGAAAAAAGTAAAGATATATCTGCAAGGGTATATTTAAAAATAGGAGATATACTTTTTGATGAGAAACTTTATAAGGAAGCAAGGGATTATTATTACAAAGCAGTAAAAAGTAACGATTTATATAGTTTTGTGGCTAGTTATAAAATTGGTTGGACATATTACCTTGAAGAGAACTACGAAGAGGCCTTAAAACTTCTTCTATCTGAAAGTATTTTGGCTTCAAAAGAAATTTCAGAGCCATTGATTAATGAAACCATAGAACTTATTGCAAAAGTTTTTTATAAAAGGGGTAGATGGGAGGATTTAGAGGAATATTTTAAAAGATTTAATACCTTCCCCTATCCTGAACGAGTGTATAAATCCCTTGGAGATTTATATGTTTCACTCGCTGAATATGATAAAGCACTAAATGTTTATGAAAAAGGGCTTAGATTGTATTACTTGAACTATTATTCGCCATCTTTACTTGTTTCTAAGATTGAATTATTAACATTGTTGGGCAAGGTGAAAGATTTGTATAACGAAAAGGTGAGGTTTAATGAGCTATTCAATAAGGATAGCAATTATTATTCAAAATTTAAAATAATCCCACAAGATTATGGGGATATAGTACTTAGTTCTGCCTTTTATTTTAATAATGAATATGAAAAGTTTAAAAAAACCAATGATTTTAAGTTGACAGAAAAACTTTACCTTGATTATTTGAACGCTCCATTAAAGGATAAAAAAACTGGTGAAGTGTCTTTTTTACTTGCGCAGCTATATTATAGTGAAGGGTTACTAGATAAAGCAGGTAAATATTATGAAGATGCCTATCTAAATGGCTTCAAAGAAGAAGAAAGTCTTTATGGTCATATTGTCTGTCTCTATGGATTATGGGAAAGGGCAGTAGTTATGGGAGAGATACTTTCAATAAAAATAGAAACATTTATTAAGACCTTTCCTTCATCTGTAAAAACTCTAAAAATGTATTTGTTATTATCTTACATAAATCTAAAAATGGGGGATGTGGAGAAGGCGCTTAGCATTGTTGAAGATAAAATTAACCATTCTTCTAATGAGGAGATCGAAACTATAATTGACTTTTTAAAAGAAAAATTTCAAATAATTGAAAATAAAGAAAGGGTAGCACAAATTTCTAATAGTGCCTATGAAAAGACGGGTAATAAAAAATATTTAGAATTCAAGCATTATGCTTTATTTGTTTATGCTCAAAACTTTGAGACAAAAAATGATTTAGAAAAGGCTAAAATAGCATACGAGCTAATTGTAAACGATACAATAAAGACAGCTTATACTGAGCCAGCTCTTTATAATCTTGCTATTATTGAAAATAGGATGGGTAGAAGCAAAAGGGCACTGGAGTTAATGAAGCACATATCTGAAAGCCAGTTGATTAAAAAAGCTTCTGAATTTGTTTACAATGTTGGGTTGGAAACGAATAATTTTTTCTTTGCAGGGGAAGCAGCTGAAAAACTCGGTGTTCTAAATAACGATAGTACGATGTTTTTTAAGTCAATAAGGTTATATCTTAGTGCTGGTATGAATGATAGCGCTTTTAGGGTCATCTCTAAATTGCAGGAGAAAGAACTTGAAGGCGAAGATTTTAAAAAATTACAAGTATGTAAGGCCCTTTATAGTTATTACATAAAGGATTATGCTACTGCTATTAGTATTTTTAGTGATATTGTGAAAACAAAAAATCATAAATTGTTTGATGAAGAGGTTATAAATGTGTTGAGTGATCTTATTAAAAATTCTATTTATATCCTTCCCGATGATGAAGCAATGGATTTTATTGAAGGTTTTATAGAAATCTGCTCGGTTAAATATAAAGAAGAGGGGGATTTAAAATACCTTTATAATGTTGGTGATATATTGATTGACCTAAATACTTTTTTTCTTAATAGCAAAGAGGCTTTTGAAAAGGGTAAAAAGGTTTTAAAAATTGTGCTTAAAGAATCAGTTGAGAAAGAAAGAATAGAGATAACTACGCAAATTATTAAAAAAATCCGAAGCATAGGAGAATTACTAAAATCTTTTGTTGTACCTACAATTGATGTAGAAAAAGAAATCATTGAAAGCTTTGGGTTGTAAGATGAAGAGAATGTATATTTTGTTTTTGCTAATCTTTTTTTATAGTTGTATTGGTGGTGTTGATAAAAAAGAATTGACAAAACAGGTTAAAAGGGATGTCGATCTTACCGAAGTATTGAAGGAGCTGAAAGAGAAAAAAAAGTATGATGAAATCTTAAAACTGTATGACCAAAGAAAGCACGAGTTTAATAGTGTGGATAGATTATGTTATCTTGTTTTAGCATTTTTTCATAAGGGAGAATATGATAGATTGGCTGATGTGATTGAGAAAAATACTCAGATTTTAAAAATATCGGGAGATTTGAAAAACGAGATTTTAAGTTGTTCAGGCATTGCCTATTTTAAGCTTGGAAAGTTGGAACAAGCCCAAGTGCTCTTAGAGTTAGCTTTTGAACAAGGATTAGAAGAGGAGAATTTAGTCTTATATCTTACTGTAATTTATATGAAAAAAGGGCAATTTTCAAATGCGATGAGAATGTCAGCAAAGTTGCCATCGGAAAAAAGAGATTTTGTGCAGGGGCTTCTTTATCTTAAAGAAAACAATTTTAAAAGGGCTATTGAAAAATTTAGAACTATAGAAAATCATAAAGCTCAGTTATATCTTGCTTACTCATTATTTATGATTGGTAGTTATGACCAGGCTTTTAAAGTGATTAATGATAAAAAAATAGAAAATGCTAACCTGGCAGATATTTTAAAGGCATTGATACTTTTAGAAAAGGGAGAAGTAAAAAAAGCTAGAGATTTGCTTGAAAATCTCAAGATTAGAAAGGATTTAACAAAGGAAGAACTCTCTGCTATTCTTGCCAATCTAGGTTTAGTAGAAGAAATTTATTTTGATAACAAAGATGTTGCTAGGAAATATTATGAAAATTCTTTGGAGTTGTACAAAAATGAACAGGTTAAAGGTTGGCTTAACAATTAGTTTTTTCTTATTTGCATCAACAGTGCTTGGGAAAGATGATAGAGCTGATATAGTTATTGAGAAAAGCCTTGAAATCTTTGGATCGGAGGAAAGGCCAAGAATAGTTTTCATAATACCCGAATACAAGCCTGCCTTTAAAAACTTTGAGATTGATAGAGCTTTTTTTATAAGACAAGAAATGTTATTAGAAAAAGATATCAAAAATAATATGGAAAAGGATTAATTAGGAGGTTTTATGGAGTTCTTAGATTTTTTAGGTAGATTTTTTAAAGAAGGCGGGATATTCATGTATCCTATAACCTTTTTATTAGCTTTTGGTGTTGCAGTAGTCATTGAAAGAAGTTATGTGCTTTTTAAAAAATTTAATCTTGATGGAGCAAAATACTATAATTTTATTGAACAAAAGCTAATAGCGAAGGAGATACATGAGGCAATTAAAGGTTCTCCTGATGTCCCTTTGTCAAATATAGTAAGGTTTGGTCTTGAAATGCTTTTAAAACTGCAAAACCAGGAACTTCAAAACCAGGAAAGACTATTAAAAGGGGAAAGACGTTTTTCAATTTTATTCGAAAAAAATATAGAAGAAATTGCTTCTCTAGAGTTCCCCAAAATAGATAGAAGGCTTCATTTGCTGCCAACAATAGCAAATTTAGCAACACTTTTAGGTTTACTTGGAACCCTTCAGGGTTTAATCCAGTCTTTTACAGCAGTTTCTGGTTTAGATCCCACTAAAAGAGCTCAGGTTCTTGCACAAGGCATATCCGTAGCTATGAATACAACAGCCTATGGTTTGTTTGTAGCGGTAGTTGTACTTTTCATGTATGCAATTTTAAACAATAGAGCAGAAAGAATTAAGGATATGACAGAGTATTACGTGTTGAAGTTTATAAACTTTATTACAATGAGATATTAAATGATAAGGGCTAGATTTAAAAAAGAAAGTAAAAAGAAGACATTTTTTTTGCCTCTTTTGATTCCTGTTATGAATCTCTTTCTAGTTTTGCTGCCTTTTGTTATTGAAACAGCATTTCTTCAAAAGCTAACAAGTCATGAATTAATGCTACCAACAATTAAATCTGGAGCAAATAATGATGGAACAAGCAAGAATATAACTTTAAACATTGAAAATATGAGTGTTACGATTTATTTAAATGGTAATGAGTTTTCCAAGATTAGTTATATCGATAATTTTCAAAAGAGGTTTGAGGAAGATCTCTTAAAAATTAGAAAGAGTTACCCTGAAATAGTTAACATAGAAATTAAGGTAAGTCATGATGTTATATACCAGAATCTAATCTATGTTCTTGATGTATGTAAGAAGAATAGTATTGGTTTTCAAGAAGTTGTTTACATTGATGAGGTGAAATAATGAGAAGACTATATAAAAGAAAAGACAATCCTAATGAATTAAATCTTACTAGTCTTATGGATATGTTTACAATTTTACTTTTTTTCTTTCTTACTACTTACAGTTTTGAAGGTGTATTGATGAAAATAGAAGAAGGTATAGAGCTACCTGTATCCAAAAGCAGGTTGCCAGTTGCAGAAAAATATTACATGGCTATTAGTATGGATAAAGTTACAATTGATGGTATTGTTTATAACTCTAATGGTAGAGATGATGTTTTAATTCTTTCTCATCTGAAGGAATTAAAAAAGAGAGGCGCAAATTTTATTATTATTCAAGCTGATAGAAGCTTACCCTTTTATAAAATTAGAAATTACATAAGAATTATTGTACAAGCGGGTTTTTCTAAACCTTTTTTGGCGGTACTACCAGAATGAAACAGGTATTTAAAGTTTTTATAACAAAAGATGGTTTTACAAGGCATCTAGATATTGAAGATAGAGAAATAACAATCGGTTCAGGATACAAAAACAATATTCCTCTTAAGTTAAGCTTTGAAAGCTATAAACTTATTGAGATTAGTGATGTAGGTATAAAATTGTATCCCGATTACAGGTTTGATATATATTTAACAAAAGGTAATGATACTCGAAGTATATCTGAAATTGCTGAATTTATTCAATTGAAAGGGTTTATTGAGTTAAAAAAGGATGTAAGCATCAAAGTAAAAGTTGAAGGCTATGAATTGCTTATATTTGTTAAAGAAGTAGAAGAAAAACATATTGAAGTTGTCCCAGCTAATTTTAGAGAAAATATACTCACAAAGGAAAATGTTAACTTTTTTATTATACTCGTTATTATGAGCTTGCTCGCATTTGCAACAATGCAAAATTTAATTTTAAACGCGCCAAAAATAACTTATACCATAGGTGAATTTCAAAAAGACAAGGAAACTTTTGAGATAGGGTACAAAAAAAGCATTGAGAGTGTTTCACAAAATATTAAAGCTGCTTCTACAATTAAAGGAAGTAAAGAAATTGCAAAAAGAGAAGTATTAGGTAGTGCTTCAGGTAAAGGTTCGCAAGGCAAACCTGGTGGGTTTTTTGAGGGTGATTCAGTTATTAGCAAAGGTACTCTAGGTGTACATGATGGTGCTAAGAATGTAATCATAGCAAGGGAAAAGAGCCTTTTCAGTAAAATCGATGAACATTTGAAAGACAAACCTGTAAAAGGGTATGAAGAGGTTACAAATGTTTCTGGTAAAACATTTAGCATTCCGAGACATTATGAAACAGCAAAAGTAGAAGATATTAGAGGCGGAAATGTTATAGATGACAAAAGACAATCAACGATAGAACTTACAGATCCAGAAAAATTAAAAACAGATGCAATAACAAGAAACGTCCAAGTTTTAAAAGGTAAAAGACCAGAGACAGAAATTATATCTGTTATGAAGAAACATAAAAAAGGTTTTGAGTTTTTATATATAGAGGAAAGGAAAAAGGATATATCATTACAGGGAAGACTCGTGCTGAAAATAAACATAACTTCCAAAGGGTTAATAGATAGTGTTGAGGTTATTGAAACAGATATAAATAATAAAGTGTTTATAGAAAGAATTATTTTTTTGGTAAAGTCTATCAGGTTTTCCGAAGGAGATTTTGGGGATACAACTGTTAAAATACCCCTTGTTTTTTTACCCACATAGTTGTAAAATAAAATTACTTGACAAAAAATATAAAGAAAGTAATAATTGTTTATTAAAATTGATAAAGTAAGTGGAGACAATTATGTTAAATAAGTACAGGCTTAACCATTTGAAAAGGCTTGAAGCGGAAAGTATCTTCATAATGAGAGAAGTTGTAGCTGAGTTTGAAAATCCTGTCATGCTTTATTCTATTGGCAAAGATTCATCAGTAATGCTTCATATTGCAATGAAAGCTTTTTATCCAGGCAAACCACCTTTTCCACTTTTACATGTAGATACTACCTGGAAATTTAGAGAGATGATTGAGTTCAGGGATAAAAGGGCAAAAGAGTTAGGGCTTGAACTTATTGTTCATATAAATGAAGAGGGACTTAGAAATAATATTAATCCTTTTACTCATGGTAGTAAAAAGTATACTGATATAATGAAAACGGAAGCTTTAAAGCAGGCTCTTAATAAATATAAGTTTGATGCTATTTTTGGCGGCGCAAGAAGAGATGAAGAGCGTTCAAGAGCTAAGGAAAGAATTTTTTCTTTTCGTGATAAAAATCATAGGTGGGATCCAAAAAATCAAAGGCCTGAGCTCTGGAATATCTATAATACAAGGATAAATAAAGGCGAAAGTATAAGAGTTTTTCCTCTTTCAAACTGGACTGAACTTGATATTTGGCTTTATATATATCTTGAAAATATTCCTATTGTACCTCTCTACTTTGCCAAGAAAAGGCCTGTAGTGGAAAGAGATGGACAACTCATAATGGTTGATGATGATAGAATGCCTTTGAATCCCGGTGAAAAGCCAAAAATGAGAATGGTTAGATTTAGAACGCTCGGTTGTTATCCTTTAACTGCTGCGACACCATCAAAGGCGACAACATTACCAGAAATTATAAAAGAGATGTTCTTAACAAAAACATCGGAAAGACAGGGGAGATTGATTGATTTTGATGTAGTTGGATCGATGGAACAAAAAAAGAAAGAAGGTTATTTTTAAAGGTGTTATTGTTATGGTAAAAAATCTAAAAGATATTGATATTCACGAGTATTTGAAAAGACATGAAGAAAAAGAACTACTTAGGTTTATAACTTGTGGTAGTGTTGATGATGGTAAAAGTACATTAATAGGGAGGCTTCTACACGATTCAAAATGTATTTATGAAGATCAGTTAGCTGCAGTCAAGAAAGAAAGCAAAAAAGTTGGTACAACAGGGGATGAACTTGATTTAGCACTTATTGTGGATGGGTTACAAGCAGAGAGAGAACAGGGCATTACCATTGATGTGGCTTATAGATATTTTTCAACAGACAAAAGAAAATTTATCATTGCAGATACACCAGGCCATGAACAATATACGAGAAATATGGCTACTGGTGCTTCAACAGCTGATTTAGCAATAATTCTTGTTGATGCAAGAAATGGCATATTAACACAGACAAAAAGGCATAGTTTTATAGTAGATTTATTGGGCATAAAACATATTATATTAGCTGTCAATAAGATGGATCTTGTCGACTACAAAAAAGAAATTTTTGAAAAGATAAAGTCTGATTACCTCGACTTCGCAAAAAAACTTGATGTAAAAGACATAAATTTTGTTCCCATATCTGCTTTAAAGGGTGACAATGTTGTTTACAAAAGTGAAAATATGAAATGGTACAAAGGTAAGCCTTTAATGGAGCTCTTAGAAACCATTGAGATAGCATCAGATATAGATTTGAATAATTTTAGATTTCCAGTTCAATATGTAAACAGGCCTAATGCATACTTTCGAGGATATTGTGGGACAATAACTTCTGGTATTGTGAGAGTAAATGATGAGGTCATGGTCTTACCTTCTCGGAAAAAAAGCAAAATTAAGTCAATTGTGACCTATGATGGAGAAATAAAAGAAGCCTTTGCTTCAATGGCAGTTACATTAACTTTGACCGATGAAATTGACATTAGTAGAGGTGATATGATTGTTCATCCTGATAATTTGCCTGAAATAGGAGATATGCTTGATGTGATGGTTGTTTGGATGTCCGAAGAAAAAATGGAATTAGGCAAAACTTATGACATAAAAACAATATCTTCAATAAGGTCTGGGTACATAGAAAAAATTCATTATGTTATAGATATAAATACCCTTGAACATAGAGATGCAGAAAGTCTTAATCTAAATGAAATTGCATTTTGCAGACTCTATTTAACAGAATCAATACCTTTTGATGTATATAAATTTTTAAAGCCAACGGGTTGTTTTATATTTATAGATAGGCTAACTAATAATACAGTTGGTGCTGGCATGATAACAGGAAAGGCAAACATTAGTATTTCTGAGAAAAAAACAGAAAAACCTAACTATTCAGAGTTTGAAATAGAATTAAACAGATTAATAAGGAAGTACTTCCCGCACTGGAATGTTGTAGACATAACAAAAAAATAAAAAAACTGTTTTAAAAAAAAGTTTTTATATAATTCTCTCAATGCAAAAGGAGAGAATAAACCTTCTTATCGTTTATGACCATCCTCTTTTTAGAAAGGGAATGATATCACTCCTTGAAAAAAGTTAAATTGTAGGAAATATTTTTGAAGTCTCTGCGTTAAAAGAAGTACTCGTCATAATTAACAATGAAAAAATTGATATAATCACACTAGATTTAAACCTTCCCGATGATGGAATGAAATTTTTCGATTATTACAAAGTTTCCAAAACAAACCTAAAGGTTTTTGTTATTATAATACTTCATATCTTGTTGAAGAAGTGCTAAGGTTAGGGGCAAAGGGATATTTAAAAAAAGAAAATCTTATACATGCAATTTATTGTATTTCAGAAGGTGGTATTTATCTTGAAGAGACAAACTTTACTTCTGATGATAAGAAAAGTTTTGAAGAAAAGTTGTCACGATATTATACCCTTACAGATGCAGATAAAGAAGTTTTTAAGCTGTTAACTATAGGTAAAAAAAGTTAAGAAATTGTCTATATATTAAACAAAAGTACAAAAACAATTGAAACACATAAACACAAAATTATGCAAAAGCTTCATCCAATAACAACTTTAGATATTATCAAAATTGCCGTAAGACTAAATATCATTGATTTATGAAATTTCTTTCAGAATTTCTAAAAAATCAATACAAAAACTATATAGTATCACTCATAATTATTTATTCCATATTTATTTTTATAAACTTTGCAATCATTTATTTCATGGTGAAGAGAAATATACAGTCAGTAGCTACATTTATAGACGTATATTTTTAAAACTTTGAAAATGAGTTAGAAGAAAAAACAAAAGAGTTAAAAAAGATTTTTAATAACATCGAAAGAGCCTTTATAACAAATAAAGTAAAAGATACAAAAAGTATGGAAGAGTATTTACAAAAACATTTCTATACTAAACTCACTATAGCAATGATTTCTAAAAAAAGACGTAATAATAGACACAACCTATCCTATCTCCTGTAAAACCATTACTAAAATCACATTTAATGATATGAACAGGAATTAACATTTTCTTTTTAGCAGTTACGATAATAAGTTATTTTTATTTTCAAAAAAATAAATAGAAATGTGGTAACTCCATTAAAAATATTGAATGAAAAAATAAAAAATGGTGAATCCTTTGATTATAAAAGTGATATTGAGGAAATAGTCGTAATATTAAATTCCTATAAAAACCACCTTGAAGTTGTTAAGGTAAGAGATTTTCTTAAAGAAGTGATAAATATAAAAGAACAAGAATGAGAAAAAATTGCAAAGGATATTCACGATACTGTTTTTTTTAGAACTCAACTATCTATTGATAATGCTGAAACAGTAAGATAATGCTGAACTTGCTTCAATCTTAAAAAAGCAGATACAGAAACTTAATAATTGATGATGACGTTGTGCTAACAAAAAATTTAGGTATATTTAAATTTATAGAACTGTACTTAAATCATCTAGCAGAACAAAACAGCTCAAATACATTTTCATTATGAAAATAAAGCAAATGAAGGTATAAATTTTATCCCTGAAATGAATGTGCATATTGTTAGGGTTATAAAAGAGATAATACAAAACTCAGTAAAACACTCAATATGCAAAATTAATCTTAGATTACCTTTATTAACATCATTTTTGAACATTATTAAAGCTTAGATTATTCTCTTTTTAGTTTTTATTGCATTGTGTTCACATAGTTCTTGACAGCAGAAGCACCTTATGCATTTTGCTTTGTTTATTACAGCTTTTGTAACTATTGTTATTGCTTTTGCTGGACAGTGTTTTTTGCATATGCCACATGCTTTGCAACCTTTAGTAGCCTCTGGGTAAGATATAAGAAAGCTGTTTATAAAGTTGTTAATAAAGCTTGGCAATGAGAAATTGGAAGCATAGTTGGGGGGCGGTTTTATTTCATTTAACGAAAAAAACTTTTCTTTACCCCACACTTGTATTTGTGACATGTCTGCTTCTTTTAGCTTTCTTTCTTCTGCAATTTTTAAGTAAGGTACTTTTTGATAAGGGACTTTAAGTATTTCAGATACAACTCTATCAAGGGAAAGTGCGTTATTGCTAAGGGCTATAAGTCCAAAGTGTCTTGTTGTGCCAGAAGATGGGCCGTTACCTTCCATGCCAATAATGCCATCAAGTATATTTATTTGTGGGTTTAAAGTGGCGTAGATATCAAGTAAAAGTGAAGCAAATATTTTGTAATCTTTACCAGCTGTTAAATGATAGCTAACTTTTTTTAAACCATAAATACAACCATATAGGTTTTTTACTGCCATTGTTAGATACATCATCTGGTGGGTTTTAAGTTTAGGTATGTTTACGATGTAATTGCTTTCTATTATATCAACGGGTAAGTCTAATTCACGAAAGATAAACCCCTTTGAGGTTATTTTTTTTGTTTTTGAAAAGTCGGAAATTATAATGTTATTTTTTTTAAAAAAGTCTGTTAATGAAGCCTTTTCTATTACTTTATAAATATTTCCAAAGCCAGGGCTATCACCTACGATAATTTTAGCACCGCTATCTTTGAAGAAATTTATAACTCCTTTTATGATTTCAGGATGAGTTATTATCGCCTTATCAGGTTGAGAGGGCCGTAAAAAATTAGGTTTTATTAGTATTTTTTTATGTTGAAAGGTGTTGTTGTGTATGTATTTGATGTTGTTAGCAAGGAAATTATAAATATCTTTCCAATCATATTTTTCAAGCTTTTCTAATAATACAATGTACATAAAAAAAAGTGTAGATAGCTTTGTTATTTCTTTTCTTTTACAGGAGTAGTTTTTTTATGACTACTTTTCATCATTGCTCTTATTTTTTTGTATTGCTCTTCTGTAAGGATTGTTCTTACTTCTTTTATATATTTAAGCATTTCTATATGATGGTTGGTTCTAAGTTCTGATATTTTCTTTGTTAATAATATGGCTTTGTCTAAATCAAAGTCTTTAGGTTCCATAATGCTCATTAAATCAATCTCTGCAATTTTTAAATCTGCTTTAAAACGGGCTTGTTTTTTTAACATTTCTCTATGAATTGGTACAAGTTTATTTTTCTGTTCTTCAGATAAACCAATTTTACTAGCGTTTTCCAAACACATTCCTATATTATCAGCCATCATGTCTAAATTCATTCCCATACCCATCATACCACCTTGTTGATGTTGATGCATCATCATTTCTTTTTTATTATTTATCATCTGGGCAGTAGCAAAGTTTGTAAAGATTAGGATTAATAATACTGTCATTATCTTCTTCATAAATTCCCCCTTTAATTTATTGTTTTTCTCTTGATGCTGTGAATGGCAACGCAGTTGCTGTTCCTTTCGCAAGTAATTTACCTGTAGATTCGCTTTCTGCTTTAACCTCTACTACCATGCTCCTTCTTCCCTTGTGTATTACCCTTGATTCAGCAATAATAGTATCCCCAAGATTGGTTGAGCGAAAAATATTAAAACTAAATTGAACACCCACGGCATCTTCTAAGGAGTTGACAGATATTGCGAAAGCAACATCAAGTAGGGCAAAAATCATAGCACCATGAGCTATACTATGGGCATTTAAAAATTCTTCTTTAACTTTTGCTTTTAATTTTGCATAACCTGCATGGGCTTCTATAAGTTCCATACCATATAGATGAAATAATCTATCACCTTCTATGATCCTTTGTATTCTTCGTTCAAACATTACTTTATGCAAACCCTTCTTACTTCTTTGATATCTGTAAGGCCTTGAAATGCCTTAAGAATTCCATCTTGTTTTAATGTGGTCATCCCATCTAAGATAGCCTGTTTTCTTATTAAATTGATATCTGTTTTCTTTTTAATAAGGCTTTTCATCTCATCGGTGCATAAGAGTAATTCATGCAGACCTAACCTGCCTTTGTATCCTGTGTTGTTACAATTTTTACAGCCCTTTGGTCTAGAGAGCTTGATATCCGCAGGGTTTATACCTGTTTTTTTGAAGTGCTCTATTCCATATTCTTCTATAATCTCAGCAAGTTCTTTTCTTTCGGGTTGATATGTTTCTTTGCATTCAGGGCATAACCTTCTTGCTAATCTCTGAGCTAATATACAAAGTAGGGCATCGGAAAAACTAAATGGGTCCATGCCCATGTCAAGTAATCTTGTAACTGTCTCTGGTGCTGAATTTGTATGTAGTGTTGAAAAAACAAGGTGTCCTGTAAGTGATGCTTCAATTGCAATAGAGGCAGTTTCTTCATCTCTCATTTCACCAACCATAATTACATCAGGATCAGCTCTTAAGAATGAGCGAAGTACTGCTGCAAAGGTTAAGCCAATTTTTGGGTTTACTTGAACTTGTCTTAATCCTTTCTGTGTTATCTCCACTGGGTCCTCTGCAGTCCATATTTTGGTTTCAGGTTTGTTTATAATGGCAATTGCTGAATGGAGAGTAGTTGTTTTTCCTGAACCTGTTGGGCCAACAACAAGAATCAGACCATAAGGTTTTTCTATACATTCTCTAAATACTCTAGCATTTCTTTCAGTAAGGCCTAATTTATCAAAAGGTAGAGGCTCTCCAGATGCTAATATCCTTAAAACTACATCTTCTAACTGTCCCACTGTAGGTACCGTAGCTACACGTAATTCTATGTCTGCAGGTCCATATTTTTTAAAATCAATCTTGCCATCTTGAGGCTTACGCCTTTCTGATATGTCAAGACCAGCCATGATTTTTATTCTTGAAACTATTGCATATTTGTATTTATAGGGGATTTTTTGGTAGACCTGGCATCTACCATCTATTCGTAACCTTATTATTACATCGTTTTTAGCAGGATAGGGTTCAATATGAATATCTGATGCTTTTTTTTGATAAGCATCCAAAATGATTTTATTTACAAGCTGGACTATTGCGCTGTCCTGTTCTGATACTTTTTGAACTTCCTGCTCTACATCTGGTTCTTCAACAGTTTCAAGTTTATTTAATATTTCCCTTATTCCTTCTCCACCTTCACTGTATTTACCGAGCTTGTAAAAATAATCGATAAAGTTGTCTATGTCTTCACTAAAAGATGCGACAAAGTTAATTTTTTTAAAATCGGGAAATAGAAATTTTATTAAGTCCTGTTTTTTCAAGTCTGTGGGATCTTCCATAGCAACGTAGAGAACGCCATTTTCTATTTTTACTGGTACCCATTTTTCTGCTTTTAGTTTTTCTGGTTTTGCCTTTTTATGTACATTTTCAAGAGGCGGTAAATTTGGGTCAAAGATGATAAATTCTGTCCCAAAATAAAGGCTTAATGATTTTGCCATCTCATCGCGAGGAACACCAAAATGTTTTATCAAAACTTGGTCTAATCCAATTTTTGGTGTATCGGGATGTGTGATAGCCTTTTCTATGGTTGATTCATCGATGATGTTTTTTCCAAGAAGATAGTAGTATCTATGTTTCTGTTTTGAAATTTTTGATGCCTGTGCAATTCTATGGAGGTTGAATATAGCTATTGATAAAGCAGAAGCTAGTTCAGCTGCATACTGAATGTCTGCATCGTTGAACTTTTCGTCAGTTTTTTTATTGAGAATCTGTATAACTCCAATCAAAACATTCTGAAAACTCATTGGAATGCAGAGAATCTGTCTTGTTTTGAAACCTGTTTTTAAATCCCAGCTTTTGTCAAATTTAAGTTCGCTATGAATCATTTTCAGTTCATGTTCATCATAGGCGTTTTTTATGTTGACAATGTTTCTTGTCATTGCACAGTAACCTGCAATGCTGGAAGAATTTATCTGTACTATTATATCTTTTATTTCTTCACCTGATTTAACCCTTGAGAATAGAAGATTTTTTTTAATATCAGCCAAGTATATTGTGATACGTTCTGCATCAAAAAGGTCTGCTATACTATCTTTTAACTCAATTAGTATGCTATTTAGACTGCTTGCAGAGTGAATTTCGTTGATTTTTTCCATTAACTTTTTGCGACGTTCTAATTGAGCTTTAAGGAAGGTTAATTCATTGCTCATGATATAAGCATACCAAACTTTCTCATTAAAACAAGTCTTTTTTATGTAGCTTGCTTTTTTTATAGAAAATGGCAAAAATATGTCTATGGCTTTAAAAATTGTTCTCATTCATCCAGAAATACCACCAAATACTGGTAATATTGCCAGGCTTTGTGTAGCAACTGATTGTGAGCTTCATCTTGTCAAACCTTTAGGTTTTTCAATTTCTGATAAACATTTAAAAAGAGCAGGGCTTGATTACTGGCAATATTTAAAACTTTTCGTTCATGATTCCCTTGACCTTTTTTTGAAAACTCTTTACGGTAATTTTTATTTTTTTTCATCAAAGGGCAAAGTACCGTACACAAATATAAACTTTTTCGAAGATGATTGGTTAATCTTTGGATCTGAAACTATGGGATTTCCCGTGATAATTTTTGATAAATTTGGTGATAGGATTTATAATATACCTATGTTTGGTCCAGTAAGATGCCTTAATCTCTCAAATTCTGTTGCTATTGTTACATATGAGGCTTTAAGGCAGATAAAGAAATTTTAAAAAAAAACAAAGAAGGTGAAAAATTATGAATGAAGTGTTAACAATTGCTTTTGTTTTTGTTATTTGGATTGTAGTTACAAAGGTTATATTTCCTAAATTGGGGATTAGGGGTTGAGGATATGACCCTGATACCGGGGCTCGGTGCAAAAAAAAAGAAAAACCAGAAAAATAGTCTAAAATGATGAAAAAGGAAGTTTATAAAATTCTTGTTGTAGATGATGACCAATACGCTTTAAAAGCTGCTACATCATTGTTGTTAGTATCTGGGTTCTTTGTGGTTAGTTGTAATAATGCAAAAGAAGCGTATGATAAATTCATAGAAGGCAACTTTGATATAGTTTTGACTGATATCAAAATGCCTTATATGAGTGGCATTGAATTGCTTGAAAAGATTCATCTTTTAAATGAACATACACCTGTTATTTTAATAACTGCTTATGCCGATATTGATATTGCTATAGATGCTTTGAGGAAAGGGGCATATGATTTTATAGTAAAGCCCTATAAACCAGAACAGCTTATTTGTTCAGTTAATAGAGCAGTCAAGCATGTACAGCTTATTGAATTGGAAACGCACTATACAGAAATTCTAGAAAAGACAGTGTTTGATAGAACAAAAGAATTAAGAAATGCCTTAGAGAAGTTAAAACATGCAAGCAAGGAAATCATAAATAGGCTTACCATAGCAGGAGAGTATAGAGACGATGATACAGGTACACACATTAAAAGAATGGGGTTGTATGCAAAAGAATTATCTAAGGCTTTAAAAATGCCCGATGATTTTATTGAAAATATTAGTCTTACAGCACCTATGCATGATATTGGTAAAGTAGGTATTCCCGATGCAATCCTTTTAAAACCAGGAAAGCTTACAAATGAAGAGTTTGAGATTATGAAAAAACACACGATTATAGGGGCCAATATTTTATCGGGCTCTACATTTACTTAAATTAAATTTGCTGAATCGATAGCACTTAATCACCATGAAAGGTTTGATGGGACTGGTTACCCCGGAGGTTTAAAGAGTAATGATATCCCTATAGGAAGGTAGAATTATTATTATATGTGACCAGTATGATGCGTTAAGGAGTACACGGCCTTATAAAAAGTCTTTTACTCATGAAGAAGCTTGTAAAATCATACTTAAGGGGGATGGGAGAACTATGCCTTCACATTTTGACCCCGATGTATTAAGTGCTTTTGAAAAAATATCAACTATTTTTGAAGACATTTTTGAACAATACAAAGAGAATTAGATTTTTTCTGGCCTTTTATGTTAACATTTGTAGCCTAGAACTTTTGTGTGGGGGTAAAAATGGTAAGAACAAGATTTGCACCAAGTCCAACAGGTTATTTACATATAGGTGGGGCAAGAACAGCACTTTTTAATTGGCTATACGCAAGAAATCAGGGGGGGAAGTTTATCTTAAGAATAGAGGATACTGATACGGAGCGTTCAACAGAGGATTCTGTTAAAGCAATTCTTGATGGTATGACGTGGCTTGGGCTTGATTGGGATGAGGGACCTTTTTTTCAGAGTAAGAGGATGGAAAGATACCATTTTTTTGCCGAAAAGTTGTTAAGAGAAAACAAAGCTTATTATTGTTATTGTACGCCTGAGGAGTTGCAAGAAAGAAGAGAAAGAGCTTTGAAAGAAGGTAGGAAGCCGACTTATGATAGAAGATGTAGGGAATTGAAAGAGCCTATTCGAGGCAGAAAACCAGTTATAAGATTTAAAGCTCCTATTGAAGGTGAAACAGTTGTTAATGATATAGTCAAAGGTACAGTTGTTTTCAGGAATGAAGAACTCGATGATTTGATTATTATCCGCTCCGATGGATATCCTACTTATAACTTTGCTGTAGTTATAGATGATGTTGATATGTCAATCACTCATATAATAAGGGGAGATGACCATCTTAACAACACACCAAGACAAATTCAGATATACAAAGCCTTAGATTTTCCTATTCCTATTTTTGCTCATGTACCAATGATTCTTGGAAGTGATAAAACAAGATTGTCAAAAAGGCATGGTGCTACGTCAGTTATGGCTTACAAGGAGATGGGTTATTTAAGTGAAGCCCTTGTAAATTATCTTGTTAGATTGGGATGGTCTTATGGAGACCAAGAAATATTTACACGTAAGGAAATGATTGAAAAGTTTACTTTAGAAAATATTGGGAAGTCCCCAGCAGTTTTTAATCCTGAGAAACTACTTTGGTTAAATGCTCATTATATAAGAGAGATGGCACCATCAAAGCTCGCTGAAATTGCAAAAGATTTCTTTATTGCAAAGGGGTATGACATTCCTGACCAAGAAAAATTTGAAAAGATACTTTGTTCTTTAAGACAGAGGGGTAGAACGCTTGTAGAAATTGCTGATATGGCAGATTTTTATTTTAATCGAGATATTCATTATGATATACAGGGGGTTAAAAAGTTTTTTAATGATGATGCAAAAAAGGCTTTAATCCTTATAAGAGATAGATTGTCAAAACTTGAAGTTTTAGAAGAGAAGGTGTTTGAAGATATTATTAGAAAAACAGTTGAAGAACTAACTCTCAAAGTTGCACATGTAGCACAGGCTTTTCGTCTTGCGATTACTGGCAAAACTGTAAGCCCTGGGCTTTATGAAATAATTGAAGTGATAGGTATTGAAGAGACTTTAATAAGGCTTGATAGGGCAATTGATTTTATTGAAAGAGGTAGTGTTTAACCCTTAACAACCCCTATTGGCCTTAATTTTGCAACCTTTTTTGAAATACCAGCGTTGTGAACAACTTTGACAACGTTATTTATATCTTTATAAGCTTCAGACATCTCTTCTGCTAAAGTTTCTTTTCCAGCACTTCTAACAATTATCCCGATTTCTTCCATTTCTTTTTTGATAGATCTACCTTTAGCCTTTTTTATAGCTTGGTGTCTTGATAAAACTCTTCCAGCACCATGACAAGTAGAACCAAAGGTTTCTTCCATTCCTTCTTTTGTGCCTAAAAGTACATAAGAGGCTCTTCCCATATCACCTGGAATTAAAACAGGTTGGCCAATATTTTTAAATGCTTCTGGCAGTTCAGGATGTCCTGGTGGAAATGCTCTTGTAGCACCTTTTCTGTGTACCATAAGCTTTATTTTTTCCCCGTCAATAGTATGTTCTTCGACTTTTGCTATATTGTGGGCAACATCGTAAATTAAACTCATGCCCAGATCTCTTGGTGATATTTTAAATACTTTCATGAAAGCTTCTCTTGTCCAGTGCATAATGCATTGTCTGTTTGCCCATGCATAATTTGCTGCTGCTTTCATGGCTGAAAGGTATTGTTGGCCCTCTACACTATTAATAGGTGCACAAGCAAGTTCTCTGTCGGGAAGAAATATATCATATTTTTTTGCTGCTTTTGTCATAATGTCTATGAAATCAGTACAAACCTGGTGTCCAAAACCTCTTGAACCTGTGTGTATCATAACAGTAATCTGTTCAGGAAAAAGTCCCAATGCATCTGCAGAATCTTTATCATAAATTTCTTCTACATACTGTATTTCCAGAAAATGATTTCCAGAGCCAAGTGTGCCTTGTTGAGTCCTTCCTCTTTCATAAGCTTTTTCACTTATAAGTGATGGATCTGCTCCTTCTAAACACCCACCTGATTCAATATGTTTTAAATCTTCAGATTCTCCAAATCCGTTTTCAACTGCCCATTTTGCGCCTTTTATCATAAGCTTACGTTCATCATCTATAGAAAGTTTTAGTTTTCCCTTTGATCCAACGCCTGAAGGTATTTCATTAAAAATAACTTCTACGAGTTCTCTGATCTTTGTTATAACTTCATCTTTTACAAGGTTACTTCTAAGAAGTCTAACACCGCAATTAATATCATATCCAACGCCACCAGGCGAGATAATACCTTCGTCCATTCTAAAAGCAGCAACGCCTCCTATAGCAAAACCATAGCCTGTATGAATATCAGGCATTGCATAGGATGCTTTTACAATTCCTGGAAGAGTAGCAACATTTGCTACTTGTCTTATGGCATCTTCCTCAAGGTATTTTTCAAGCTCCTCGTCGATGAAAATGATTCCAGGTACTCTCATCCCTTCAACATAACCAATAGGGATGAGAATACGGTTTTTATCTATTCTTTTGATATTCATCTTTTACCTATATATCAAAAAGCACTCTAGCCGTATAACCATTTTTACTTTTCTTAATTATAAGTTTATGGTATGTTGCGGCTTTTATCAAGACCCCCCTTGAGTGTTTTTGCTCATCAAAAGTTTCCCCCTCAAGGGTTGCTGAAATTTTGTTATTGGTTAAGTTATTAATTGTTATTTTCTTTGCAATAAATCCTTCTGTCTCAAATATAAAAATAAGCTCGTTAAGCCATTTTACAAAAAGTTCTTCTAATGAATCACTATTTACTTGAACATCTTTAGTAATAGTTGTCTCTATATTTTCAAAGTTTGTAATAAAACTGAACAGGCCATAGGCGGCCTGTTCAAAGATATCCTTAAGTTCTTTGCCATATATATTTAGCCCAACATCACCTGTTGTATCAAAAGGTTCAAAATGAGCCTTCATATAACATTAATCAGGTAGTTTACCCCTGAAGGGTACACATTTCCAAGGCAAACCATACTTGTTTAATGCTTCCATAAATGGGTCAGGATCTAACTGTTCAATGTTCCATACCCCCTTTTTGTCCCAGATGCCTTTAAGCACCATCATAGCACCAATCATTGCTGGCACACCAGTTGTGTAAGATATTGCTTGTGATTGTACTTCTTTGTAAGCTTCTTCATGGTCACAGATATTATAAATATAATATTTTTTTCTCTTACCATTTTTTGTACCATCAAAAATGCATCCAATAACAGTCTTACCTTTGTAATTTTTGCCAAGTGTTGCTGGATCAGGCAATAAAGCTTTTAGTACTTTAAGGGGTATAACCTTTTGCCCTTCAACCTCTATTTCATCGTGTCTTGTTAGTCCTAAATTATGTAAAACACGTAAGTGTGTAAGATAACTATCAGAAAAACTCATCCAAAAACGTATACGCTCAAGACCTTTTATATTCAATACAAGTGATTCTAATTCTTCATGGAATAGCATGTAGACTTTTCTTTTACCAACAACGGGGAAATTAAAGGTAAAGCTTATACTATTTGGGTCTAATATGGGTGGTGATTCAATCCATTTTCCCTTTCTCCAGTGTTTTACTATCTGTGTTACTTCTCTTAAGTTAATCTCAGGGTTGAAGTTTGTTGCAAAGGGATAGCCATGCGTACCAGCATTGCAGTCAAGAATATCAATGGTTTTAATCTCATCGTAAAGATGTTTCTGCGCATAAGCACAGAATACATTTGTTACACCAGGATCGAAACCGCATCCAAGAATAGCAGTAATCCCTTTTTCTTTAAATTTGTCATTGTAAGCCCATTGCCATTTATATTCATAAATTGGTTTTTCAGGTGGTTCATAGCTTGCTGTGTCTAAATAATGAACTTTTGTTTCAACGCAAGCATCCATTATTGTTAAATCCTGGTATGGCAGTGCGAGGTTAACAACGATATCAGGTTTAAATGAGTTTATTAATTTTACCAGTTCATCTACTTTATCTGCGTCTACTTGTGCTATTTTTATTTCCCTCCCATATTGTTTTTCAATATCTTGTTTAATTTTCTCACATTTTGAGAGGGTTCTACTTGCAAGACAGATGTCAGTAAAAACTTCTGGCACTTGTGCCATTTTTTTTACTGCAACATTGCTTACGCCACCTGCTCCAATAACTAAAACTCTACCCATATTTCTTCCCTCCTTGTTGTTGGATTTTTTTTTGAAAAGTATCTAAATTATACTGATAATTTTAGTAACTTTCAATACTTATGGTTTGACTTGAGTAAAAAAATAAAATAATATTTATTTCAAAGAATGAAAGGAGAGAGACATGATAAGAATATTTTTTTTTGATATGTTTTTTTATAACAAGTTATACTAATGCTGAAGAAAATGTTATCCTTGCTAGGTATGGAGAAAATTTAATAACCAATGCGGATTTTGAAAGGATTTTAAGTTATTATGACGCAACACAAAGAAAAGCAATTGAATCGAACCCTCAGCTTAAACTTGCTATCTTGAAACAGGTAGTTACAAATAATCTTGTCTTTAAAATTGCGGAAGAAAAGGGGTTTACAAAGAAAGAAAATATTAAAGAACAGATAAAGCTCATGACAGAGCATTTTATCACTGCTCAATTTTTAAAATCAGAGATTGTAAAAGATGTTTCTCCTCAAGATAAAGAGTTAAAAGATTATTATGCATTACATCTGAGTGATTTTGTAGAAACTCAAGAACAAGTCAGAGCAAGACATATACTATTGAGAACATTGGATAACATGAAAGAAGAGGAGAAGAAAAAAGTGTTAGAGAAAGCAAAAGACATTATTAGATTACTAAAAGAAGGGGCAGATTTTGCTGAAATGGCTAAAATACATTCTGATGACCCTGTTACTAAGGCAAAAGGTGGAGATCTTGGATATTTTAGTAGAGGTAAAATGGTAAAAGCCTTTGAAGATGTTGCTTTTACACTTAAAGTTGGGGAGATAAGTGAACCGATCATAACAAAATACGGTGTTCATATTATTAAGGTAGAAGATAAGAAAGAAACAAAGTATAAAGATTTTGAAAAGGTCAAAGATGATGTAAGAAAAAGATATATTGAAGAAAAACAAAGGCAAATGGTGCTAAATTTTCTTGATGAGCTTTTTAAATCAAAGAAAGTTAATATTAATGAAAGCTATTTTTTGAAGAAAACTAATGGAAACTAATACCTTTACCTTTTGGCGTTTTTTTGAGAAGTAAGGCAAAGCTTATAATTAATGAGAGATAGATAAGTAGATGAAAGTTCTCAATAAATGATTTTAAATATGCCTGTCTTGAAATTTCCAATTCTAAAATTTTGTAGGATAAAAGTTTTTCAAATCCAGGAAGGTTAGTCACTTTCAAGCTTAGCATTTTATTTAGGGTTTCAATTGAGTAGTAAAGCTTTAAGTTCATCTGGTCAAGGTTGTCTACGAACATTTTTTGATGAAACTGTGCCCTTCTATTTAACAAAGTCATAACCATTGCTATACCTATGCTTCCGCCTATATTTCTCATAAGATTGTAGATACCTGTAGCGCTACCAATCTTTTCCTTGGGAAGATAGGAAACTGATGCAACAGAGATAGGTATAAAAAGCATTCCAAGAGATAGTCCTTGGATAAATCTTGGGATACAGTATTGAATAAAACTTGCTTCTAAATTTAACTTAGACATAAGGTACATTGAAAGGGAATGTAGAAAGGAACCGCATAAAATAATATATTTACCTTCAATTCTTGTTATAAGTCTTGCTGTAATGAACATGCTGATGAATCCACCTACTCCACCTGTGCCAAGAACAAGTCCAGCCTTAAAGGCGTTATAAGCTGCAAGATTTTGTAGCATTACAGGTACTAAAGTAATGCTTCCATATAATACTATTCCTAATATAGTTATAAAAATAACCGAGAGTGCAAAGTTCCAGTTTTTTAGTAAGGAAAGGTCAACTACAGGTTCTTTTTCATTCTTTTCCCATATAAAAAAGAAAATTCCAGAGATAATACAGATAATAGAAAAGTATATGATTAAGTCTGAATTAAACCAATCTTCTCTTTCACCTTTATCAAGGATGAATTGCAAAGTGCCTAAAAAAAGTGCTAAAAGGAATAAACCTATAAAATCAAAAGAAGTTTTTATTTTTTTTAAATATGGAGGATCTTCGATAAACAGGTAAATAAGTATGAAAGATAGAGCACCAATAGGTAAATTTATAAAAAAAGACCATCTCCAACTATAGTTATCTGTTATCCAGCCACCAACAATTGGGCCTAATACAGGTGCAATGACAACAACAAGTCCATAAAAAGCCATCGCCAGCCCTCTTTTTTCAGGTGGGTAAGCTTCTAAAAGTATAGCCTGTTCTATCGGTTGGAGTCCACCACCACCTAATCCTTGTAAAATTCTTGCTATTATTAATGTTGTAAGATTCGGTGCAATTCCGCATAAAAAAGAGCTTCCTGTAAAGGTCAGGACACATAACATAAATAGTCTTTTCCTTCCTATAATGCCTGCAAGCCATGGTGTTATTGGTAAGATTATAGCGTTTGCAACTAAATAGGAAGTGATAACCCATGTAGATTCGTCAGTACTAACAGAAAGATTACCTGCAATATGTGGTATTGCTACATTTGTAATAGTAGTATCAAGCACCTCCATAAAGGTGCCAAGCATTGCAGCTAATGTTATAAAGGCCAATCTAATCCAGTTCATTATCTAACTTTTACCTTGACCTCGCAGGACAATCCTAATCTTAGTTGGTAATTGTTAGGCATATTAATAATTTTTATTTTTACAGGTACTCTCTGAACCACTTTTATCCAATTACCTGTTGCATTTTCTGGAGGAAGTAATGAAAAAACGACACCTGTACCTGGTGATATACTCTCAACAATGCCTTCTAATTTTAAGTCGGGGTATATGTCAATTTTGATTTCTGCCTTGTCTCCTGGTTTAATTTTTCCTACTTCAGTTTCTTTAAAATTTGCTTCGATATAGAAATCTTTCATGGGAACTAAAGCCATTAAAGGTTGACCTGGAGCAATTACATTTCCAACTTCTACATTTTTTCTTGCAATATACCCATCCTTAGGTGCATAAATTTTTGAATAGCTCAAAATTTGTGCCATTTCTTTTAATGCTTTTTCATTTCTTTTTATGACTGCTTCTTCACCTTGTATTTTTTTGCCAATGCCTGCTAAGATGCTTTCCTTTTGTTTTATAGCTAAGTTTAAATTGCCTTTTGCTACATTGTAATAGGTTTCTGATTTTTCAAACTGGTCCTTTGGTATTAAGCCCTTCTCATATAACCTTTTAGCTCTGTTATAATCAATTTCTGCTTTATTTAGTTCTGCCTTTCTAATGGCAATAAGGGCATCTAACTCTTTTGTTTTCGTTTTTAATTCTTCTATGCGGTTTTTTGCTTCAATAACAGCCATTTGGGCTTGTTCAACTTTAACTTCATAATCTTTTGGGTCTATTTCTAGAAGAATGTCACCTTTCTTGACGTAATCATTATCTTTACAGTAAACTGCAGTAACTGTCCCACCAATTTTTGAGGCTATGATAGTAAAATCTTCTTTTACATAGGCATTATCTGTTTTTACATATGTTTTAAAATTTTTATACAGGTAGTAACTTAAGACGAATATTGTAGTAGTAATAATAAAAATTATGATGAAAATGATTTTTTTCTTGTTACTTGTTTTTTGAGCAGTTTCTCCTATCATTTTTGGCCCCCAAATATCGAAAAAATTGAACCTTTTGCCCAAAGTATTTTTAAAAAAGCAATTTTATTTTCATATAGGGAAATAATATAGTTTGTATTTGCCCTTGTAAGAAGTAAGGTTGCATCTATAAGGTCTGTAGCAGAAATTAGGTGTTCTTCGTATTTGCCTTGTTGTATTTTCAAATTTTCCATAGCTTGTACTATAGCTTCTTTAGAAACATTTACTTTTTCTTTAGATGTTTTATAGTCATTTATTGCTTGGTTATAGTCAGTTTTTACAATATCCTTTGCAAGATTAAATTTTTCTTTTTGTTCATCAATTTCTTTTAAGATTGCTTTTTTTGTATTGGTTGTTGACATACCTGAAAAAAGATTCATCTTAATGCCAACAGAGAAAAAGTAATTATAATCATCAACTCTATATTTGTTTTGTTCAAAGTTTATCCCTGTGCCTGCATAAAATTTAGGATAGTAATCACTGTTTATTTGCTTTAATTGTTGCTCTTTAAGTGTAAGTAAGGTTTTTGCAATTAAAACTTCTGGTCTTTCATCAGGATTGAAGTTCTCGAAGGCAACATTTTCATCAAAAACAATAGTGTCAATTAGTGTAAAATCACTATCTATATTGGTCATAAGTTTAAGGTTTTCTTTTTGGTTTGCTATGTCATTTTCAGTTTTAATTATTTTCTGTCTTGTATTGTTGATTTCTACATTTATTTGCAAAACTTCATTTCTTGTAACAAGTCCTTCTTCATAGAATGCATCGATCCTTTTTTTATGTTCTAACAGTGATTTTAGTTCTTCTTCATAAGTTTCTTTAATCTTCATTAGGCTTATAATCTGGTAAAAGATTTTTCCAATGTTAAAAACTTGGTCATTTATCTCCTTTTTTAGATATAGGTCTGTTAGGTTTTTGTCGATTAGTGCTTGCGAAATGATGCTGTTCCTTTGTCCGAAATCATAAATGATATAAGAAAGAAGTAGCTGTCCCATAAAATATTTATCTTCACTTGCTGGTAGATTTCCTTGAGGCGTTTTTATTTTAGGTTCTCTGTTTAAAATGTTATAACTTATATCTGCATCTAAAGATGGGTATTTTAAGCCTTCTGACTTTTTTATTATAAATTCTTTTGCTTGTTGCTGATTTTTTAATGCTTTAATTTGCCTGTTGTTATTCACATAGAGTGATATAATGTCACTAAGAGTATATTCTTTTGCTTCCAGAGAGCTATAGGTTAATAACATCACTATCAAAATGAGAGTTTTTTTCATTCCTTCCCCTTTTTAATATTATTCAAGAAAAAACTATCTTACTTATATAAAACCAGCTATCTTCAATGATTTTAGTTAAAGGTTCATTAGTTTTAAGGTGATAAATGATAGCACTCCTTAAGATGCCCATAATAAAGAAACATAAGATATCTTCTCTGTCTTTAAGGATATCTTTTAGGAGCTCGAAAATCTTTTTTTGGTAATCTAGAAAAGGGCTATTTTCACCAGTAACTATTTTAACAATCTCTTTCTGTATGACTAAAAAGAGATCTTTGTCTTTTTCAAAGGTATAAAAAATTGCTCTAACAAATGCATGTAATCTGTCTTTTTCTGTTTTTGTATTTTTAGATTCCATTAAGTAGGTATCGGTAAAATTTTTGTATGCCGTTTTTAATATCTCATTATAAAAATCATCTTTACTCTTGAAATAATAATAAAAGGCACCTTTACTTATTCCCGCCTTTTCAACGATACTATCTACAGATACTTCATTATAGTTGTTTCTAGCAAATAATTTAATGCCAGTAAGGATTATTGAATCTTTTGTGCATTTTTTTTCATTCATAAAGATCATTATACTGACCAGTCAGTATGTAGTCAATAAAAAAAAAAAAATTATTTTACTGATCTTTTTAGAGCATCATGAATATCAGAGACGTCAAATTGAAAACCAAGTTCAAGCAGTCTTTTGGGTATCACCCTCTGACCTTTTATAGAGTATTCAGCAAACTCTCCCATCACAAGCTTTATTGCAAATGCAGGTATGGGAAATATAGCAAAAACGCCAAGAGCCTTTGCAAGAGCCTTTGTAAATTCTTTATTTCTAACAGGTTTTGGTGATGTGATATTAAATGGACCAGTTAATTCTTTTGAATGGAGAAGAAAAAGATAGGCTTTAACAAGGTCATCGATATATACCCAAGAAAACCATTGATTTCCGTTACCTATAGGACCACCAACATAGCTTTTGAAAATAGGTATTAGCTTTTCTAAAAGCCCACCATTTTCTCCTATCACAATTCCAAATCTAGTAATTATTACACGGGCTCCCTTGTCTTTTGCTTTTAATGCTTCTTCTTCCCAATCCTTTGCGACATTAGCAAGAAAATCATTGCCAGGTGGGAAAGTTTCATCAATTTCTTCATCATCATGAAAGCCATAATAGCCTACTGCTGAAGTGCTGATGAGAGTTATATTTTTGCCTTCGGGAATTGCATTTACTATATTTCTTGTAGCATCTATCCTGCTTTCACGTATGCGTTTTTTTACCTCATCATTCCACCTCTGTCCAATAGTCTCACCGACAAGATTAGCAATAGCATCACAATCTTTTATCACTTCCTGCCATCTGCCAGGAAAACTTGGGTTTCCTTCGACGTATTTGATATTTTCTGTATCCGTTTTACCCGTTTTAGAGCGGGTAAGGATAAAAAGTGTATGCCCCTCTTTTAACAAAGCCTGAGTAAGCCTTTTGCCAATAAAACCTGTTCCGCCTGTGATAAAGATTTTCATAACATACATTTATCACAAACTAGTTAATTAATCAATAATGAAAAAAATTTTAATGATTTTCCTGTCTGTGTTAAAATTTTAAAATATGGATAATCAAAAAGAATTGCCCTCTGTAAGTATAGTAATTCCAGTAAAACCAGGCCTTTTACCAGAGGCGGTGGAAGCAATTAAAAAACTTGATTACCCAAAAGAAAAATTAGAAATTATCACTGTATATGGTAGAAATCCTTCAAAACAGCGTAATGAAGCAGTTAAATTAGCTAAAGGTGAGGTTATATACTTCCTTGATAATGATTCTATGCCTGCACCATCTACTTTAAGGAGGCTTGTTAGTCATTTAAAAGATGATGTTGTTCTTGCTGGTGGTCCCAGTCTTATGCCAGAAGATATATCTTTTAAACCATTTATTTTTGGTAAAACGCTAGAATCATATTTTTCAACAGGGTCGTCCTCATCCAGGTATAAAAAGGTAGGTAGTGTAAGACTGACAAGCGAAAAGGAAATAATTTTATGTAATATGGTTATGTTAAAAAAAGTTTTTTTTGAATTTGGTGGTTTAAATGAAAGGTTATATCCAAATGAAGAAAATGAGCTTATGGAAAAATTAAGGCACTACAATAAAAAGATGGTTTATGATCCCGAAAGTTATGTAATAAGAATGCCTAGAAAAACATTTAAGGGCTTTATCAAGCAGATTTTCAATTATGGTAGAGGCCGAGGAGAACAAACCTTTTATTACCCAAAAAGTTTTAATATCACTAATTTCATACCTCTCTTTTTTAATATTTACTTAATTGTTGCTTTTTGGAAAAAGGGTTATTTTTTATTTCCTTTGATACTTTATTTCTTTGTTTTAATAATTGATGCTGTTGTGAAAGTATTAAAAAAGAAGGAAATAAGATTTGCATATTTACCATTTACAACATTTATTCTCCATATAACTTATGGATTAGGTCTTTTTTATGGTTTGTTACGAGCACCCTTTAAAAAAGTAAAGGACGGTGAAATAAAAATTGAGTATGTCAAAATCTAAGCCTACTTTAATACTTTTAAGTATTTTTACCTTTGGCCTTCTTGTAAGAGTCTTGCCTTTTTTAAACGAGTTACAAGAAAGTCCTATGTTTTTTTACCAACCTGACAATCTTTATTATTTAAGGAGAGTAATGACGATTTTGTATGATTTCCCTAAAGTTCCTTCCTATGATTATTATTTTAACTTTTATGAACCCGTTGATTTTCCTAGTCCACCTTTTTATCCATTTTTTCTTGCAGTAATATCCTGGATTATTTCTTTAGGTAATCCATCGCAACATCTTGTTGAATTAGTTTCGTCTTTTGTAACCGCGATTTCTGGAGCTCTTATATGTTTACCCATCTATAAGCTTATGGAAAAAGTTGTGGGTAAAAAATATGCTATATTGGCGTCTTTTGTTTCTGTTGCAATGCCCCTTCATTACTGGTATACAAATGCTTTAGATGGTGACCACCATGCTATAGAAAGCTTGCTTGCTTTTTTAAGCTTTTATTATTTTTTAGAAATTTTAATTGACAAAAAGATTAAAAATCTAATTAAATTTGCGGTTGTTGTTATACTTCTTTTTCTTTTCTGGCAAGGTGCTATTTTATATGCAGGACTGCTTACAATCTTTTCACTTATCATACTGGTTGTTAAAAAAGATAATGATTTTGTAAAAAATATAGGTTTATCATTTATATTTTCTTCACTGTTTGTTTTTGTTTTGATAGTTCTATTTCCTCCTTTTAAACCCTCTGTTGAGTTTGGAAGGTATTCTTTTTTTTCTCCTCTATCATTACTTATTTGCGGCATGTTTTTGGCAGGAGTATCATTCTTTATTGAAAAAAGAATATTTATAGGAGGGGGTATTTTCCTTTTGTTTTTAATTTGTTTGTTCATAATAGGCTCAGAAATTGTGAAAGGTTTTGGCTTTATTAGTAAGCAAGAGAGAGGTTTTGTAGGTGTATTGGAAATGCAATCTATATTGAAATTAGGATGGTGGAAAGGTGTTTTTGATTTTGAGTTTGTTTTAAGAACTTTATTTTTTGTATATCTTTTTGTGCCTCTTTTTAGTTTGTTTGTTCTATATAAACATTTCTCTTATGAGAAACTCTATATCATTTTTTTAATAGTATCCTTTACTATTTTAACTATGATTCAAAGAAGGTTTGGATATATGTATGGCCCTTTAATAGCTATATCTTTTTCAATGATTCTTAGCCATTTAAAAAACAAAGGGCTCTTTAATATCTTTTTAGCATTTTTAATATTTGTTATTGTTGATTGGGGTATAGAGATTAGTAGGACAAAAAAATATTTTTCGAGTATTGTTGATAAAGAAATAAGAGATGCTTATACATGGCTTGCTAAAAATACTGAGAAAGCTTCAGAAAGCCCATTTGATGCTAGAAAAAAGCCTGATTATTCAGTTTTTGCGAGATGGGATCAAGGATATTATATGATATATTATGGAATGAAGCCAGTAATAACCAATAATGCACTTATTATAGGAGGGGTTGAAAACTTTATCGATTGCTTAAAATTAACAGTGACGAATAGCGAACAAACCTTTTTACAGCTTCTAGATAAGTATAAGGTGAGATACCTAGCTATTGATGCTACAAGATATGAGCATAGTATATTTGATTTTCTGAGATTTCCCTATATGGAGCCTGAGGAAAGAATTTTTGGTATTCTCGATTTTAATTACGGTTTAAAAGGAAATAATTCTTTAAGTAACTTTAGGTTATTAGGAGAGTTTTTAGGAAATGATATAAATAAAAGAATAAAAATTTATGAGTATGTAAAAGGGGCTGAAGTTAAAATCAATGTGGGCAATAATAAAACAGTTACTTTGTTACTCAAGCCCCAAACACCTTTGAGAAAGTTCTTTTTCAAAAAAGTAGCAAAATCAGACAAAGATGGTTATGTAACTTTTAATCTACCCTATGCAGAAAAACAAGGGATGGTAAATGCTGGTGCTTATGAACTTTTTGTAGATGATAGAGTTATAAAATTTACTCTTTCTGAAGAAGCTGTGAGAAATGGTAAAACTTTTGTTATAGATACTAGGAAAGGAGATTTGTTTAAACTTGATTGATAAAAGCAAGGTTGTAGTTTTAATGACAGCCTATAATGAAGAAAAGGTCGTTGGTTCTGTTATAGATAGTCTTTTGAATCGAGGCTATAAAAGTATAGTTGTTGTCGATGATGGTTCTACAGATGGAACTTATGACATAGTTAAAAAATATCCTGTTTTTTTATTACGACACATTGTAAATAGAGGTAAGGGAGCAAGCCTACAAACAGGTACAGAGTTTATACTAAAAAAGGGTTTTCCAGTGATTGTTCATTTTGATGCTGATGGTCAACACAATCCAGATGATATCGAAAAGCTTGTAGAACCTATATTTGCAGAAAATTTTGATGTCACACTTGGTTCAAGGTTTCTTGGAAGTGTTAAAAATTTGCCCGTATCACGAAAGATAGTTCTAAAAATGGGTATTTTCTTTTCAAACCTTTTATATGGGGTTAAACTAACAGATGTTCATAATGGTTTAAGAGCTTTTAAAGCTAAAGTTTTTGAAAAGATTTGTTTTACTGAAGATAGGTTTGCCTATGCTTCAGAGTTACTAGAAAAAATTGTAAAGTTTGGCTTTAGATATAAAGAAGTACCTGTTAATATTACATATTCTGAATACTCAATTAAAAAGGGACAGAAAAATATAAATGCAATTAATATATTCTTTAAGATGATAAAAAGGAGGTTCTTTGCTTAAATACCAGATTTTTTTTGGCATAGTTGTAGTTTTGATGATTATCAGGCATAGTGCATTATTGAAAAAGGGGAATTTAAAGTTAAGGAGGTATATTGTTTTCTTAATATTTTGGTTTGCCCTTTTACTTGCAATTATATTCCCAGAAGAAACAAATAAAATAGCACGGTTTTTTAATATTACGAGGGGTGCAGATTTTTTTATTTACATCTCCATAATGGTAATCTTTTATATACTTTTTAAGCTTTTTGAAAGAATGGAGAAGATTGAAAGGGATATAACAAAAATTGTAAGAGAGATTGCTTTGATGAATAATGATGAAGACAAAGATAAATAAATATTTTTTAAAAGAAAAGTTTATGGTATTTTAAAAATATGGTTTCAATTGTTATCCCATTGTTTAATGAAGAAGAAAGTTTAACGCCTCTATATGAAAGACTTTGTAAGGTATTTAATGAGAATGTAGAGTTTATCTTTGTTGATGATGGTAGTTATGATAGAAGTCTTGAAATACTTGAAAGTATTGCTAATAAAGATAATCGCGTTAAAGTAATATCATTTAGAAGGAATTTTGGTAAGTCTGCAGCACTTGCAGCAGGATTTAAAAAGGCAAAGGGCGATATAATTGTTACTATGGATGCTGATTTACAAGACCAACCTGAAGAAATACCCGACCTTATAAACAAACTAAAGGAAGGTTATGATTTAGTCGTTGGATGGAAATATCCAAGATTAGATCCACTAAGCAAGAGGCTACCTTCTAAAGTCATAAATTTTATAACTTCTTTGTTCACGGGGCTTAAAATTCATGATATGAATAGTGGTCTTAAGGTTATGAAAAAGGATGTAGTAGAGGAAGTTGCTGTATATGGCGAACTTCACCGCTATATGCCTCATTTGGTTTATATGAAAGGTTTTAGGGTTACCGAAAAAAAGGTAAAACATGCTGAAAGAAAGTTTGGTAAAAGCAAGTTTGGTGCAAGAAGGTTTATAGCAGGATTGTTTGATTTAGTAACAGTTATTTTTCTTGGTAAGTTTGGTAAAAAACCTTTACATTTTTTTGGCGTTTTTGGTCTTATACTTTTTCTAGCAGGATTGTTCATAAATGTTTATATAGCATACTTAAGATTTAAATATGGCAACATTATGGGGCGGCTACCTTTGCTATTGTTAGGTATTTTGAATATGGTTGTTGGTATACAGTTTGTTTCATTGGGGCTTATAGGTGAGTTGCTAACAAGTTTTTATGTTAATGAAAAGGAATATTCTATAAAAAAAGAGATTGGCTAAAAACAATATAAAATGGAAGATTTTGATTTAGTAATAATAGGTGCAGGTGTAGTTGGTTTATCTATCACCTATTTCTTATCAAGCTTATCAAAAAATATCTTAGTCATTGAGAAAAATAGCAGTTTTGGGATGGAAACTAGTAGTAGAAACAGTGAGGGTATCCATAGTGGTATATACTATCCAGAAAATAGTTATAAAGCAAAATTATGTGTACGTGGTAGAAAGTTATTATATGAATTTGTTATAGGTATGACATTAGGTATATTAAAACTGGTAAACTTATTGTGGCAACAAATGAAAAGGAGGAAAAAATTAATAAAGGAATTATTTAATAGAGGCATAATCAATGAAGTAGAAGGGTTAGAATTGCTAGATAAAAATGAGATTTTAAGTATTGTACCAAATGTTAGGGCTATTTATGCTATACATTCTAAAGAAACTGGTGTTTTTGATAGCCATTCTTTTATGAAGAGACTTTATATAGCATAAGGATAGACATGTAATATTTGCTTTTAACAAAGAGGTTACAAACATTATTATGGAAAGAGGTTTTTATAAAGTCTTTTGCAGTGATGGAGATTTTATAACTTCAAAAACTGTCATAAATGCTAGTGGTTTATATTCCGATATAATTGCTGAAATGATAGAGTTTGATATTGATTTATTTGGTTACAGATTGAAATACTGCAAAGGTGATTATTTTTATTATGCAAAAAAACTGCCAATAAATAAGCTTATTTATCCAGTGCCTCACAGTGGTTTACAACATTTAGGTGTTCATTTAACTATTGATGTTGAGGGGAGAATCAAGTTTGGTCCGATTGCTTATTACGTAGATAGAATCAGCTATGAAGTTGATGCGAGTAAAAAAGATATATTTTTTAAGAAAGCATCAAGGATTTTGGATAACCTTGATAAAGAAGCATTTATGCTGGATACTTCTGGTATAAGACCAAAACTGTCTTTAGAAGAGTTTAGAGATTTTGTAATTACTGAAGAAAGCAATAAAGGTTTTCAAGTTTTTTTTAATCTAATAGGTATAGAATCACCTGGCTTAACTTCATCACTTGCAATAGGAGAATATATACCAAATGTTTATAGGGAGCTATACCTTTGAGAGTTTGTTATTTTGGTACTTACGAAAAGAATTATTCGAGAAATGTAATTTTTATCAAGGCTTTAGAGCTTTCTAATAATGAAGTTATAACAATAAACGAAGAGGTTAAAGAAAGCGATAGTAAAAGATATGGGAACTTAATGGGTATTTTTTTTCTTTCCTTTAAATTTATCTTCGCTTATATTAAGCTTTTTTTCAAAGCGATTAGACTTAAAAACATTGATGTGGTTATATTTGGTTATCCTTCACCGATGGATGTTATTGTTTTTGCACCACTATTCAAATTAAAAGGTGCAAAAGTATTGTTTAACCCCCTTGTTTCTTTATACGATACCTTTGTTATTGACAGGAAGTTTTTCAATGAAAAAACTTTGTTGGCAAAGGTATTATTTTTTATAGACCGAATGGCTTATGCTTTTTCTGATAAAATTTTTATTGACACTGAAAGTCATGGAAAATATTTAGCTAAGCTCTTTGGGATAAATTACAATAAATTTTTTGTAGTTCCTGTTGGTGCAATGGAAGAGTTTATGAAAAATGTCAATGTAACAAAGAATGAGAATTTTACAGTAATTTATGTGGGTAAGTATATTCCTCTTCATGGGACAGAAGTGATTGTAGAAACAGCTAATATCTTGAAAACATTTAACATAGACTTTTTTATGGTGGGAAAGGGACAGGAGTTTGACAGAATAAAAACGATTGTGAAAAACAAAAATATAAATAATGTAAGGTTTATAGAATGGCTTGATAGAGAAAAACTTTTACAGGAAATGAAAAGAGCTCACGTTGTACTTGGTATTTTTAGAAAGGGGGGCAAAGCTGAAAGAGTTATTCCAAATAAAGTTTATGATGCTTTATCGGCAGGTTGTGTTGTAGTTACAGCGCGAACACCTGCTATACTTGAGTGTTTTCAAGAAGATGAACATGTATTCCTTGTGGAACCGGAGAATCCAAAAGATTTAGCAGAAAAAATATTATGGATAAAATCAAATTATGATAAGGCTCTTTTAGTTGCTGAAAAAGGTAAAAAGAGATTTTTAGAAATAGCAAGTTACGACATAATTGGAAAAAGGATAGGGGAAGCTTTAAAGGATTTGAAATGAAAAAAAAAGTAGCCATTTTTACATCTGCTTATAACAACATTTACAGCGGTGTGGGGATGTATGCAAGAATGCTTGTTGATTTATTGCTTGAGAAAGGAGAGGAAGTTATTATTGTAAGCCCTGACTGTGATGATTCATCAAAAAATTTTATAAAAGTTAAAAAGTTTGCTTATTCTTTAACACCAAATAGTTGGCTTGAACTTTCCTTTCAGTTTAATAGGATTTTGAAAGACATACATAAAGATATTAAGATAGTTCATTTTCTTGATGCAAGAGAAGCTTTATTTGCCAAAAGGTATAAAGATGTTTTTATAATAGGTTCAGTCCACGATACTTATTCCTTTGATTTACAATCACAGGCCATTCTTAAGCAATACTTTCTTGATTGGAGAAAGAGGCTTTTATATTATACAACTTTGTACAGGCTTGAGAAAAAAGCTTATAAAAAGCTAAATCTTATATTGTCTAATACTGAATATGTTAAAGGAAGGTTAGTTGATTTTTATGAACTAGATGCTTCAAAGGTTCATACAGTGTATTTACCTGCTCCAGTTGAAATGGTTGATGAGAAAAAAGTTCGGTACAGAGTAAATCCACCGTTTACAATAAGTTTTATAGGTGGAAATTTTCAGAGAAAGGGATTACTCCAGCTTATTAAAGCTGTTAACATTTTAAAAAAGGATGGTTTTGAGGTTTATTTGAAAGTTGCGGGAAGGGATAAAAACTTAAGTCTTATAAAAAAGTGGATAAAAAAACAAAAATTAGAAGGAATTGTAGAATTCCTTGGACATTTAGGAAGAAAGGAAATAGAACAATTGCTTGAAAAGACAGATGTATTTGCAATGCCTTCTATAATTGAGGCATTTGGACTTGTTTATTTAGAAGCAATGGCATATGGCATACCTGTTGTAGGTAGTAAGGAAGGTGGTGTAAGAGAAATCATTGAAGATAATGTTAATGGTTACTTGTGTAACCCCTTTGTACCTGATAATATTGCTGAAAACATTAAAAAGGCACTTAACACTAGCAATAGAGAAAAAATTATCAAAAACGGTTTTAAAACCTTAAGTAGGTTTTCTAAAAAAACATTTTTAGAGAAGATGTTGCAAATTTATAATTTAGCAGAAGATAAGTTTTAATAAAAAATTTGTTTTCTTTAATATAATTTTGGGTATAATTAATATTATGCCTTTGCTTTTAATACTGCTTTTTTTATTTTTCCCTTCATTCTTAAATGCTCAAATTCCAATGAGAATAAAATTGATGGAGTTTTCAAAAGATCCTGTTACAATTGCGGTTTATGAAGGTGGAAGAATCTGGATAGATTCAAAAGATAGAAACAAATTTTACTATGATAATGGTAAAGAATTGGTCATCTATGACCTTAAAAACAATCAAGTTAAGGAAGTTTCAAAAACAGATTTTGAGAAGGTAGCAAAAGATTTAGAAAATGTTGCTGCGAATAAAATATTAAAGAGCCATTGGAGTTTTACTTTTGATGAAAGAGTTTCTTGTTACACCGTTGATAAAACAAGTCAGAATTTAATTGTGGCAGATAACGCTGGTTTTTTATATTTCTTTGATATTAAAAAGAAGGAATTTAAAGGCAGGTTGAAACTTAGCAATAAGGCAATAAAAATTATTAAACCACTTCAAAATGGTAGTTTATTGCTTATTAATGAGGGTGGTAGCATCATTTATGTGGAATATGTTAAGATACCATTTTTTTCTTTTTTACAAGATTTAAGAAGTTCTTATAGGGTCTATAAAGAAACAAATCTCAATTATAATTTTGTTAGTAGGGTTTTTTTAAATGAGAAAGAGGATTTAGTTGGCATTGTGGTTAACCATAAAGAGATTTATTTATTTAAGTTGCCAAGGTTGGAAAAGGTTAAAAGTATTTCTGAAGATGGCTTTATAAGATATGCTGATTTTATTGATGAGAATAAACTTTTTTATGCAACTACAACTGTTTTTATAAAATATGAGAATCCTTCAAGCATAGAATCACATCTTGCAATAATTGCTCATTTTTTTGATAGAAGTGGTATTACAATACCTTCTTTATCAGGCAATCTTATAATGAGGTTTGAAAACCGTAAGGAGCTACGTCTTTATAGTGTCAACCCTTTAAGTCTTCTTGTTGATTTTGGCAGTTTATTTGAAAAAGGTTTAGAAATAAATATTTCACCTGACGACAAAACAATAATAATTTACTCAAATGATAAAAACAGGTTTGGTATCTATTACCTGAAATAATCATTATAAGAAGCACTCTAATTTTAATTGATTTAGTTCTATCTGTAAGGTTAAAATTTAGATATGCTTAAAAAGATCATCCTTGAAGGTGTTATCAATCAAAGAGTTTTCTATACTTTTTATGCCTATGGCAATGATGTATATGAAAAAGTTTTTTATAGCCATAATAAAGATGAGAGTGTAGAAAGATTCTTTGCTAAAGGTTGTGGTTTTACTTTGACCCAGCGAGGGCTTTCTTATAAAGGATTTGGTGGAAGTTTCTGCACTTATATGTTTGGTGTAGAAAGACCATTCAAAGATTTAATCAAATTGGAAGTTAAAAATAGGATGATTATGTTTGGTGCCACTCAGAAAAATGGCGATATTATTGAGTTTACCGATAATATCTCTGGAGAAGAAAGTTATATCAATATTTTTAATGAGGGTAATGCGGTAACAAACTATTTTTTTCTTGTCGTTGGCGATAAAGAATATAAATCTGCTGGGAAAAGACAAGAAGAGATTTTAAGAAAGATTGGTAAGAGTCTTAAAAGGACGGAGCTTAGTTCTTTAGAGAATGATGATTATATTGTGTCCCTTCTTTATGAAAGATTAGGTGAAAAAGACTCAATTATAATGCTTCTTAAGTTATACGACGGTGTTGTTAAAGAGATATGGCAATTATTATCTAAAAATGAGCTCACTGAAGAAGAGGAAAAAAGGCTTAAAGTACTTGAGCAGAAGGTAGAAAGCTATCAGTTAGAGAGGATAAAGGTTGAATGTGCCTACCAGAAAGAGGAAAACCAGAAGCTTGTTAATGATTATGTGGGCATTTTGATAAAAAGATACCATGATGGCAAAATAGATGAAGAAGAAGAGGCAAAATTAAAAAAAATAAGATTAGTATTGATAAGGAATGGAATACCTGGAAGTATTCTCGATAATTTAGAAAGGGTCTTCGTTAAGCCTGATAGGAAAGGTGGTGATAGAGATGTTAAAAGTATACTTATGGGGCTTATGGAGACAGGTAACATTGAACGTGAAGGTTTAATAAAACTTTTATATGCTAAAAAAGAGTCTCTGAAAACAAGGGATATGTCATTTGAGCAATTTTTTCTCGATGTAGGCAGAATGGTTGATGAAAAGGCTTCAAAGGAAGAAAATTTTTTAGTTGTAGAGAGTTTTAATACTATAATTACCTACTTTGATAGATTTGATACTACCCACCAATTAATCACCAAGATAGCGTTTGTACCGGAAACTAATATAAATGAGAACCATGTTAGAAGTCTTGTTGGTAATTATAGGGCGTTCGAAGAATTGAAAAAAGGTCTTTTTAATGAGTTATTTTTACAGGATATTTTCAAAGATCCTTACCTTACCTTTTATGGTAAGAAAAGAATGGAGTTTTTGGAAAAACAAATACCATTGATTTCCATCGATGAAAGCATGCTCTTACCAAGCCTTTATGCATTAAAAAGTTTGATGCAAGACGAGATTTATTTCTATAAAATCATAAAAATCATTAAAGATGAATTCTGGGAAGTATTTTCTTTGTGGGGTGAGAAGGATATGGATATGGAATATTATATGGCAAAAGTTACAGAAAAACTTTCAGCTGAGGTTGGCACTGATGTATATATATCAAAGCATCTCTGGCAGGAAGTGTTTTGGCATATCAAAAAAGAGGTATTTTTAATAACACAAGTCTTACCGCGTATTGTCGAAGAGGGTAAAAAAGAATTAAAAGAGGACTTCATTGCAAATAGTGGTATGGATAGGTTTTATGTGGAAGAATTAGAGAAAGCCTACCTTTCTAAACATGGCAACAAATAATTTTTTAGAAGATTTAGTCTTTAAAACAGTCATAGACTTTAACTTTTTTCCAGAAACTAAAACTTATAAAATTATAGTTGCCCTTTCGGGTGGCCCCGATTCAATGTACCTACTTTATGTGCTTTCAAATTTAAGGAAGTCTTTTGACATTAAGCTAATACCTGTGCATATAAACCATCTTTTGCGAGATTCTTCGACAGAGGAATCAAAAGAACTTAGGGAATATGTACTAAAACAATTTAAGTTAGAAACTTTGATATTTTCATCAGATGTAAAAAGATTGGCATCAAAATGGAAAAGAGGTGTTGAAGAGACAGGGAGGATTGTAAGAAGGCAAATTTTAAATTATGTTTTTGATAAATATGAGGCAGATTATATTGCTTTAGGGCATAATTTAGACGATCAAGTTGAAACAGTACTATTTAGAATGTTTAGAGGTACAGGTTTAAATGGTATGTTAGGTATGAAACCAAAAGATAACAATATTATAAGACCACTCTTTTTTATTGAGAAAAGTTCCATATTGAAGGAACTCAATGAAAAAAAACTTTTTTACATTTACGATTATTCAAATTATGAACTTAAGTACTCTAGAAATTTGATTAGACATAAAATAATTCCTCTTGCAGAAATAATAAATTGTAATGCTAAAAAACATATTTTTGAAGTGTCAATGGATATAAGTCAGGCGTATGAATATATTAATCTTAAATGGAAAGAGCTATTAAGAAGAAACTTACTTTTAGAGAATGAAGAGTTTTTAGTATTTAAAGCAGAGTTGTTGAAAGGAGATAAATATATCGTTAGTGAAGCTATAAAAGGTATATTTGAAAAGTTTTCAGGAAGTGTATATGGACTTGCAAGAAAACATATAAACTGTTTTATTGTTAATGCATCTAAAAAAGGTTCATACTCCTGTTTTTTACCGAAAAAGATTTATGTTTCAAAAAGTTGTGAGATTATAAGTTTCTGGAAGAAAAAAGGTTTTTTTAAGGGGTTTAATTTCATTTTGAAGAAAAATGGTACTTTAAAACTGCCTAATAATCTTGGAAAAATAAATGTAAACATTGAGGGTGCTTTAGAAAGCAAAGTTTATTTAAGGAGTTTTATGGAAGGTGATAGATATAAAAATAAAAAGCTAAAAGAAGTTTTTTTGGAAAAAAGAGTTCCCAAAGATTTCAGGAAGGCAATTCCTCTGGTAGCAATAGAAAATGAGGTATTACATATCTTTGTTTTTGATGGTGAGGAAACAGTTATTGAATTGGATAATGCAAAAATTCAGCTAAGTTTTCAACCCTCTGAATTGTATTGTAAAATTAAGAATTTTCTGGTATAAACATATTGTAAAAAATCATTTGGAGACATTATGAATAACGCTTTTAAAACATTAACCATATGGGTATTGTTATTACTTACAGTAATGCTTATTTTCAATTATTTTAACCAGCCATCGGGTAGGATAAGAAAAGTTTTGTATAGTGAATTTTTGATGGATGTGGAAGGTAACAAAGTAGATTCAGTCGCAATTCAAGGGCAAAAAATAAGTGGAAGATATAAAGACGGTACAGAGTTTAAAACTTATATGCCCCCAGATTCCGATTTGATAAAGATTCTAAGAGAGAAAAATGTAAAAATAGAAGTAAAACCTGAGGAAGGAGGTTTTTGGCAGAACGCATTAATCTCATGGTTACCCATGCTCCTTTTTATAGGTGTGTGGATATTCTTTATGAAGCAGATGCAATCAGGGCAAGGTAAAGCTTTATCTTTTGGTAAAGCAAGGTTTAAAACTCAACAGGATAGCAAAAATAGGATTACTTTTGCCGATGTGGCAGGTATCGAAGAGGCAAAGGAGGAGTTAAAAGAAATCATAGATTTTCTAAAAGACCCTAAAAAGTTTACTCGCTTAGGTGCGAGAATACCAAAAGGAGTTTTGCTCGTAGGTTCTCCTGGTACTGGTAAAACTCTGCTTGCAAAGGCTATTGCAGGAGAGGCAGGTGTACCTTTCTTTTCTATATCAGGTTCTGATTTTGTTGAGATGTTTGTAGGTGTAGGTGCTTCCAGAGTAAGAGATTTATTTGACACTGCGAAGAAAAATGCACCCTGTATTATCTTTATAGATGAGATTGATGCTGTAGGAAGGCAAAGAGGGGCTGGATTAGGAGGTGGCCATGACGAAAGAGAGCAAACATTAAACCAGTTACTTGTTGAGATGGATGGCTTTGACCCAAATACAGGTATTATAGTTATTGCAGCAACAAATAGACCAGATATACTTGATCCTGCGCTGCTTCGTCCAGGTAGGTTTGATAGACAAGTTGTAGTTCCTAAACCCGATGTTAGGGGTAGAGAACAGATTCTTAAAGTACATACAGCTAAAATCCCTTTGGCTCCCGATGTAGATTTGGCTCTTTTAGCTAAAGGTACACCTGGTTTTTCAGGTGCTGATCTTGCCAATATGGTTAATGAAGCAGCACTCTTAGCTGCAAGGATGGATAAAAATCTTGTAGATATGGAATGCTTTGAGAAAGCAAAAGATAAAGTAATGATGGGTGTGGAAAGAAAAAGTATGGTTATAGGCGAAGAGGAAAAGAGGATAACTGCTTATCATGAGGCAGGCCATACACTTGTTGCCAAAATGCTTCCTGGTTCAGATCCTATTCATAAAGTATCCATAATTCCAAGAGGTATGGCTTTAGGTATTACTCAGCTTTTACCAATAGATGATAAACATAACTATACGAAAGACTATCTTTTAAATAATCTTGCTATACTTTTGGGCGGCAGGGCTGCAGAAGAGGTTGTTCTGGGCAAAATGACTACAGGTGCGGGAAATGATTTAGAAAGAGCTACTGAGCTTGCAAGAAAAATGGTTTGTGAATGGGGTATGAGCGAGAGATTAGGTCCTGTTACTTTTGGTAAAAGAAGTGAACATATCTTTTTAGGTAGAGATTTTGCTGAACATAAAAACTATAGTGAGAAAACTGCTATTGAAATAGATAATGAAATAAAACACATAGTTACAACATCCTATGAGAAGGCTAAAGACATAATCACTAAAAATAGAGATAAACTAGAAAAGCTCGTGGAGATGTTACTTGTTAAAGAGACACTTGATGGAAAAGAGATTGATATCATAATAGGGAGTAGTGGTGTTCAAAATCAGGTTAGTTAATATTGAAAATGAAAAGGAAGCTCGATACCAGATAGAAAGGATTGGGTCCGATCAAGGCGGTGTTGCTGCAATGTTTAGGAAGACCATGACAATTAACCTAAAGGTTTATAATTTAAAGTTACCTCAAGCTCATATTTTAAAGCAGGAGATGTTGGCTATAGGTGGTGATGCTGCTGTTGCAAGAGAGGTTTTAGTTGGAGGTGTAGAAAGAACTGATGTATTAATTATTGGAACGTTAAAACAGTTTTATGAGTTATGTAGAAGACTATTAAGGCAGCCCTTTTCAATGAAAAAACTTGCAGAAGAGATAAGAGAGGTTCTTTCTAACATTGGTAAAGATAAATTTGTATGGAAAATTAGAGATAGGGAATTGGAATTAGGTAAAAAAACATTAATCATGGGTATTTTAAATGTAACGCCAGATTCATTTTCAGATGGTGGGCTGTATATAGATAAAGATAAGGCTATAAAACATGGTATAGAGCTATTTAAAAGCGGTGCTGAAATAATTGATATTGGTGGCGAATCAACAAGACCATTTGCTGAACCTGTCTCTGCTGATGAAGAGATTAGACGTGTAATACCTGTGGTAGAAGCTTTGAAGAATTACAATAAAAATATCATTGTTTCTGTAGATACTTATAAAAGTGAGACAGCTAAACGTGCCCTTGAGGCTGGCGTGGATATAATAAATGATATAAGTGGACTTACCTTTGATAGCAATATGAAGCATGTTGTCTCACAGTATAAAGCAGGTCTTGTTTTAATGCATACAAGAGGAACCCCACAAGAAATGCAAAAAAATACTGAATATGCCGATTTTATGGGCGAGGTTATTGAATCATTGAGCAAGTCTATACAAGATGCATTAGATGCAGGCATTGAAAAAGAAAGGATTGTAATAGATCCAGGTATTGGCTTTGGTAAAAGCTATGAACATAACCTTTTTATACTTAAAAAACTAAAAGAATTCTCGATTTTTGGTCTTCCTATTCTTGTTGGAACTTCAAGAAAGTCTTTTTTAGGTAAGATCACTGGTAAAGATGCATCATTACGTGATGATGAAACAATGGTTAGTGTAGGTATAGCAATTATGAATGGTGCGCATATAGTAAGGGTTCATGAAGTAAAGAGGATGGTTGATGCGGTAAAAGTTGCCGATGCTATTAGAAATGCACAAATGTTTTAAAAAACATGAAACAGTTAATATACTCAATTCGTTGGCAGGATATTTTAGATATCGGGGTATTAACTTACATACTCTACAAGGTATTATTGTATCTGAAAGGTACAAGGACTTTTAAAGTATTACTTGGTTGCGCAGTCTTATTTATTACTTACTTTATTACCGATTATTATCAGATAATAACAATTAACTGGATTCTCAATAACTTTATATCATCAATCATAGTGATACTTGTCGTTGTATTTAGCCCAGAAATAAGAAAAGGTCTTGTTATTGTCGGTAGAGGTGCAATGGTAAAAAATGTACGTATACCTAAAAGTACAGAACATCTTGAAGAAGTCTTTAGAGCAGTAAAAACTATGCAAATTAACAAAATAGGGGCCCTTATTGTTTTTCAAAGGGAAGATGATTTGAGCGATTATATGGAAGATGCAACCATTTTAAATGCAAAGATTTCAAAAGAGCTGTTGCTTTCTGTTTTCCACCCTGCAAGCCCTCTTCATGATGGTGCGGTTATTGTCAAAGATAATATAATAAAAGCTGCTGGATGTTTTCTTCCTCTAACAACTCAGGCAAATCTATCTAAAAACTTAGGAACAAGGCACAGAGCTGCAATTGGTGTTACTGAAGAAACAGATGCCGTTTCTCTAATCGTTTCTGAAGAGACAGGAGATATCTCTGTTGCAGTAGATGGAAAAATAACAACAAGATTGAGTGAAGAAATACTTGACAGGCTGCTTCATAAACTTCTTTATGGAGTTAAAAAGGTTGGTAAAAAATGAAGATAATCAATAAAATTTTTGAAAACTGGGGGTTAAAATTAGTTGCTTTCTTACTTTCAGTTGCAATATGGTTTTATGTGCAAGCAAGAGGTGTGAATGAAGCGCCACTTAAATATAATCTTTTGTTTACAGATATACCTGATGGACTTTACCTTGAAGAGGTAAATAATACGGAAATAACAGTATGGGTGAAGGGACCAAAACATCTGTTAACAAATGCGATAGAAAAAAATAATACCTTAGAGATTTCTTTAAAAGGACAAAAAGTTGGCAAAGTTACATATAATATTTATAGTAATATGTTTTCATTACCATCAAATTTTCAGATTTTGAGGATACAGCCAGAAAAAATTACGTTAAAGTTAAGCCCCTATATGGAAAAAAGAGTCAAGGTGGTGGTTCAGTATGGAGGAGTTAGAAAATATAAAGTTACGCCAAATAGTATATTGATACGCGGGCCTAAAAATATTGTAGATAGTATATCTTTTGTACAAACTGAAGAAATTCCCCATGATGAAAGGGCAAAACAAAGAGAAGTAAGGCTTTTAAATCCTTCAGAAAAGGTGGGTCTTTCTCAAAACTATGTAAAAGTAACTTTTTTGAAATAGGAGAGGATGATGGGTAAATTATTTGGCACAGATGGGATAAGAGGCATTGCTAACCAGTATCCTATGACACCTGAAATGGCCTTTAAGGTTGGTAGAGCTTGTGCATATATTTTTAGAAATAATGATAGGACAAGGCATAAGATATTGGTAGGCAAGGATACGAGACTTTCAGGGTATATGCTTGAAACAGCACTTGCTTCTGGGATTTGTTCTATGGGTGGGGACTGTGTACTTGTAGGGCCAATGCCTACGCCAGGTATCGCTTTTTTAACACAGAGCATAAGGGCAGATGCAGGGATAGTAATTTCTGCTTCACATAATCCATATTATGATAATGGTATAAAGATTTTTTCAAGAGATGGTTTTAAACTTTCCGATGAGTTAGAAGAGAAGATAGAAAGTTTATGTTTAAGTGATGAAATTGATAACATTCGCCCCTGTTATAAAGATATTGGCAAAGCTAGTAGGATTGAAGATGCATCGGGCAGGTATATTAGTTATTTAAAAACTACATTCCCGAAAGAGTATACCCTTGAGGGGATTAAAATTGTAGTAGATTGTGCAAATGGCGCTTTTTATAAGATTGCTCCTAAAGTTTTTGAAGAATTAGGGGCGCAGGTAATACCTGTTGGAGTGAATCCTGATGGGGAGAATATAAATGATGGTTGTGGTGCATTGTACCCAGAACATCTTAGAAAACACGTTCTAGAAAGTAATGCTCATCTGGGGATAGCATTAGATGGGGATGGGGATAGAGTAATCTTTTGTGATGAAAAGGGTGAAAGTTTAAATGGTGACAATATACTTGCAATTTTAGCAAAATACATGATGCGTTTTGATAAATTGAAGAAAAAAACAATTGTGACCACAATCATGAGTAATATGGCTTTAGACGAGTTTATGGAAAATATGGGGGGAAAGGTTATAAAAGTCCCTGTAGGGGATAGAAATGTAGTTGAAGCAATGGTTAAAGAAGGATTGAATTTAGGTGGAGAACAATCAGGACATATTATAGCTCTCGATTATGCTACAACAGGAGATGGTGTCATTGCAGCACTCCAAGTGCTTTCTGCTTTGATAGTTGAAGGGAAAACTTTGTCAGAACTGGCAAAATATATAGATCCCTATCCTCAGATGCTTTCTTCTATTGTGGTTAAAGAAAAGAAGGATTTTTTGGCTATTGAAGAAGTTAGGAGAGTGATTGATATGGCCGAGGTTGAGTTAAGTAAACATAAAGGTAGATTGAGTATAAGATACTCAGGTACAGAACCAAAAATTAGAATTATGGTTGAATGTAAGGATGAAAAAATAATGATTAAATGGCACGATACTTTAAAAGAAATGTTAACGAAAAATTTAAATTAGGAGTGGAAAATGGTTAAGTTAGGTGTCAATATTGACCATGTCGCTACATTAAGAGAGGCAAGAAAAACAACATATCCCGACCCTGTATATGCAGCTGTGCTTGCAGAACTTGGCGGTGCTGATGGGATTACTTTGCATTTACGTGAAGATAGAAGACATATAAAGGAGAGGGATTTGTATATTCTTAAGGAAATAATCAAAACAAGGCTTAATCTTGAGATGGCTGCGACTAAAGAAATGTTAGACATTTCAAGAAATGTATTACCTCATATGGTTACGTTAGTACCTGAAAAGAGAGAAGAACTTACAACTGAAGGAGGACTTGATGTATTAAAAAATATGAAAAGATTGAAAGACTTTTGTGCAAAACTCAAAGAGAAAAACATAAAGGTATTTATATTTGTAGATCCTAGTGAAGAACAGATAGATGGGTGTGTTGAGCTTGGTGTAGATGGAATTGAAATACATACAGGTAAATATGCAGATGCTTTAAATGAACAAGAGCAAGAAAGAGAGTTCTTAAAGATAAAAAAGTGTGTTTTATACTCTCTTGATAGAAATCTAAAAACAAGTGCTGGTCACGGACTTAATTATGAAAATGTTTCAAAAATTGCAGCTATTCCAGGACTTTATGAATTAAATATTGGTCATAGTATTATAAGTAGAAGTGTTTTTGTAGGCATTACTGAAGCAGTACGAGAAATGAAAAGACTTATTAGAGAAGCTAGAGAGGCTAGTATTTAAACGATATGATATATGGTATAGGGATAGATATTGTAAAAACAGAAAGGATTAAAAGGATTCTAGAGCATGCAAAAGAGAGGTTTTTAAATAGGGTATTTTCGCCTGAGGAGATTTTAAAAGAAAGTGTAGATGAAATCAGTGGTAAATTTGCTGCAAAAGAAGCCTTTGTTAAGGCACTTGGAACAGGGTTTTCAAAGGGAGTGGTTTTTAAAGATATAAAAGTTTTAAATGAAAGAACAGGAAAACCTTTTATTGAAGTTTCTGATAATTTAAAAGAAAGATTTGGGTTAGGCCAGTTTAAGTTTCACGTCTCTATTTCACATGATAGTGGTTTTGCCATATCAGTTGTAATTGTGGAGAAGCCATGATTAAAGTCTGTAATACAGAGCAGATAAAAACATATGAGAAGATGGCAGAAAATATTGGTATTACCCCTCTTCTTCTCATGGAGAATGCTGCAATAGGTGTGGCAAGTGTTATTAGGAAATTTTTTGATATTAAAGGTAAAAATGTTGTTGTTTGTTGTGGTAGAGGTAACAATGGTGGTGACGGCCTTGCAGTTGCAAGGCATTTGAAAAATGCAGGTGCAAAAGTTACTGTTTTAATGGTTGAAGACAACAATAAAAAACTTTCTAAGGAAACTGAAACAAATTTTTTAATCCTAAAGGGGATGGGGTTAAATGTTATTTGTTTTGAAGAGATAAGTAATTTTATTAGCGAAATATTAAAAGATGCATCACTTATTGTTGATGCGATTTTTGGTACTGGTATTACAAGAGAAGTTACTGGCACTTATAGCAGTCTTATTGAAGAAATTAATAGGAAAGAGAAAAAGGTTGTAAGTATTGATATCCCTTCTGGTATTCACTCAGATACTGGCAAGATAATGGGATGTGCTGTAAAAGCTGATATAACTGTCGCACTGGGTTTTATGAAGCTTGGTCATGTAATTTTTCCAGGGAGAGAGTATGCAGGGCATATTGAAGTTGTTGATATATCTTTATTGGAGGTTGAAGAAACAGGTTTTAATCTCTTAGATGAAGAAGATAAAAAACTGTTAAAGAAAAGAAAACCAAACACGCATAAAGGTGATTACGGCCATCTTGTTGTAATCGGGGGATCAAAGGGTAAAACTGGAGCTATTATAATGGCAGGTAGATCTGCCTTAAAGTCTGGAGCAGGTCTTGTAACAGTTGTTTGTCCTGAAAGCTTGAATTCTATAATAGAAGCATGTTCCCTTGAGTTGATGACTTTTCCTGTTTTTGATAGAGAAGGTTTTTTTGAAGTAAAAGATTTGACAACATTAACTACTTTTCTTAAACAAAAAAGTGCTATTGTTATAGGACCTGGGATGGGATTAAATGAAAGCACAAAAAGGTTTTTAATCGAGGTTTTAAAAAATTATTCTGGGAAGGTGGTTATAGATGCTGATGGGTTAAATTGCCTTTCAACACATTTGGATATTATTAAACAAAATGAAAATATCGACGTAGTTTTAACTCCTCATCCTGGTGAGATGGCAAGATTGACTAATAGAAGTATTCCTGAAATTCTGGAAAATCCAGTTAAAACGGTTATGGAAGTTGCGACGAAATTGAATTGTCACGTAATTTTAAAGGGAGCTACAACGATATATTCCGATAATAATGGAAAGATTTATTTTTCAACATATGGTAATCCTGGTATGGCAACGGCTGGTAGCGGTGATGTCCTTTCAGGCATCATAGGTAGTTTTCTTGCACAAAAATATGATACTAAAGAAGCAATTATACTTGCACTTTTATTACATGGTAAAGCGGGGGATTATGCAAGACTTAAAAAAGGAGAGTATGGTCTCAATGCAAGTGATATTATTGAGAACATACCGGTAGTGCTAAAAAAATGGGAGGATGAAATATGCTAGTGAAAGATGTAATGGAAAAAGAGTTTCTAACAATTAAAATAAATACTGGAATTGCTGAAATAGCTAAAATGTTTTTAGAACACAAAAAGGATTGTGCATTAGTTATTGATGACGATGGATATCTAATTGGTATAGTTACAGAGACAGACTTAATCTTTCAGGAAAAAAATATCCATATCCCAACCTTTATTACTTTCCTTGATTCCTTTTTAATCTTGGAGAATCTTTCTAGATTGGATGAAGAAATCAAAAAGATGGCAGCTTCCAATGCGGGGGAAATAATGACATCGGAAGATTTAGTAACAATTTCTCCCGACGCAACAGTAAATGATGCCGCTACAATCATGATTGATAAAAAGGTTTATCACATCCCCGTTGTAGAAAATAATAAGCCTATTGGATTAGTTACAAAAGAGAGCCTTTTGAAAGCCTTGCTGAAAGATTATGAAAAAAATAATTAAAATAACAACAAAATCAACTCAGGAAACCTTAAAATTAGGAGAAAAAATAGGTCTAAGATGCATTGGTGGAGAGATTATTGCACTAACAGGGGAATTAGGAGCAGGTAAAACGCATTTTGTAAAAGGTTTAGCAAAGGGACTTGGTATTGAAAAAGATATTACAAGCCCAACATATGTAATTTCACAGCAGTATAGCGATGGAAGATTACCCTTTATTCATTGTGATTTGTATAGAGTTTCACATTTTAGTGAACTTGAAGAAATAGGTTGGTATGATTTTCTATCAAATGGTGCTGTAGTTGCTGTAGAGTGGGCGGATAAATCAAGAGATTATATAAGATACGAGAAAGTTTTATGGGTTGAAATAGAGATTGAAAATGAGGAACAGAGGATTATAAAATTATCAACTGATAGAGAGGATTTATTTTATCTCATCAATTTTTAAACTTTATTCTTTTTGTTCTTTCTGATTTTTTGATTTTTTTTCAATCGCAAAAACTATAAAATTTTTTATTAAGGTTTCTTTATCCTGAATGGATAGTTCAGAAAGTGATGAGGCTAAGTCTTTATCTATGGAGATTTCAATTAAATCAACTTGTTTTTGAAATTCTATTAAGTCATTAGAGATCAAGTAAATAAAGGCTTTAAGGGATTCTTTTGTTTTTTTGTCATACAAGTCTTCACATAAATGTAATGCTTTTTCAATATTTCCTTTTAGAGCAAGTAGCTTAATTTTAAGAATTTTATAGTCTTCAGAATAAGGTGGGCGAAGGGAATCAAGAATCTCTTCACAGCCAGAAATATCGGATACTTTAAGCAGTTCAAGTGCATATTCAAGCTTTTGAGTGTTTGTCTTTTTTCTGTTTCTATATAAAATACCTGCAAAAGTTAGTGTAATTAAGGAAATAATAAAGATATAACTAATTTTTACTTTATTTGAGAAACGATATGTGAGAGCAATCTTTTTAGGTTTTGTAGTTTCAACTTTAATACCTGGAAGAGTAGAGAGAAAATCGTTTATATTTTTTTCGTATTTATCTTTAGGTATGGATTCAAGCATCTTTTTTGCCTTGTTAATCTCGCCTTTTTTTGTAAGGATTTTTGCATCATAAAGGATTACAAGGGGTATATTGCCTAATTCATTTCGTGCTAGCGTTAATGTATTTTCTAATTTTTTATAATTTTCAAACTTTTCATAAATGCTAAATAAAAGTTCATAAATTTCAATATTTTTAGGGTTTTCCTTTAAAGCTAATGAAAGATACCTTTCTGATTCAATAAAATTTCCCATTTTATATAAGGTCTTGCCAATTGAAAGGGTAATTTCCTTTGATGGTTTAATTAAATTAGCTATATTAAAGTAAAAAAGTGCTTTTGAATAGTTACCCATTTCATAGCTTGCGAGACCAGCAAAATAATTTGTTACCCAATTTTTTTTCTCAGAAGGATATTTTAATGCTTTTTCGAGATATTTTAGGCTATTTTTATAATCCTTGAGAAAATATTTTGAAATGCCTTTACCAGTTAAAACTTCTGGATTTTCCCTTTTAATGCTTGAGAAAATAGAGAAAGCTTTTGAATAAGCCCCCTTTTCTAACTGTGAAAAACCTTCTATAAGATTTTCATTACCGTATGCCCTACAAAAAAAAGAACAAAAAAATAATATTGTAAGTGCCTTAACTCTCATTTACCATCAGGAAATATTAAAGCAAAAAGGTTTTTTGCGAATTCAGGATTTAAATCTTTTAAAATCCTATATTCTTCAATGGCACTGTTTTTATTCCCCTGCAACATATAGATTCTACCAAGTCGGAAGTGTATTTCAGGATTTTTTGGTGAATATATGCTTGCTATTTTAAGCTCTTCGATAGCATTTTCATAATCTCTCATTTCTACAAGGATATCTGATAGGGCAATGTTAGCTAAATAGTAGGAAGGGTCAATATAGAGTATATTTTTAAACTCTTCTGTAGCTTTGTCTTTATATCCCTTTTCAGCATAAATTTTTCCAAGTTGAAATTTAAGGTCTACATTATTTGGTGATAATTCACTTGCTTGTGCAAGCTCTCTTAATGCTAAATCAATGTTACCTTTTCTTTTCATTATATATGCAAGCTTTATATGAGCTGGGGCAAAATCTGGTTTTAATTTTATAGTGTTGTTAAGCTCTTCTATTGCTTTATTGGGAGTCCCATATTCTATGTAAGCTACAGCTAATTTATATCTTAGCTCATAATTATTAGGCTCTTTTTTAACAAGAGGAATTAATTCTCTTATTGCTTCTGCATACCTACCAGATTCGATGAGAGTGTCAATTTTTGTCTTGTAAGTGTTTTGATGAACTTCCTCTGTGTATTTTTTTGATGCAAATTTGAGTTGTGTTTTTTCTTGTGGTCTGGATATTTCTTTAGTATTTAAAGCTTTGCGTTTTTCAGTTGGTACCTTTTCTTTTACTGGTTTTTTTAGTGTATCTTTATACTCTTTAATAGCATTTAATGCTTCTGGTGTAGGTGTTGCATCACTATAAGAAATATTAGGTAAAAAAAGTATAAAAGTTGTTATTAAAATTGAAAAAAAACTTTTCATATTTTTACCTCCGTTAAAATTAATGTAAAATATAACATAAAAACGTTTTAAGTCAAACTTTTTTCTTGCTTTTGTTAAACTTTTAATTAACAATAAAAAAGTTTAAACAGGATTAGTTTTTTGTGGAGGGAAAAATGGGATTAGTTGTTCAAAAGTTTGGCGGTACTTCTGTCGGAACCATTGAAAGAATAGAAAATGTAGCAAAGAAAGTTATTAGTGAGTATGAAAAAGGTAACCAGGTTATTGTTACAGTTTCAGCGATGGCTGGAGAAACAAATAGGTTGATAGCTTTAGCTAAAGAAGTGACTGAACTACCTGATGAAAGAGAACTTGACGTTTTAGTATCAACGGGTGAACAGGTAAGTGTTGCTTTATTAGCAATGACCTTGATTAAAATGGGGTATAAAGCGAAATCTTATCTTGGACATCAAATAAAAATTCTTACAGATAGTGCCTATACTAAGGCAAGGATTATCGATATTGAAACAGAAAATATAAAAAGAGATTTAGAAAAGGGGATAATTGTTGTTGTTGCAGGTTTTCAGGGTGTTGATAGTGAAGGGAACATAACAACTCTTGGAAGAGGTGGTTCTGATACAACAGCTGTCGCTTTAGCAGCGGCATTTAAAGCAGATATTTGTGATATTTATACAGATGTTGATGGTGTTTATACAACAGATCCAAGGGTTTACAATAAAGCAAGGAAACTAAAAAAGATTTCCTATGATGAGATGTTAGAACTCGCAAGTTTAGGTTCTAAAGTTTTGCAAATTAGGTCAGTGGAACTTGCAAAAAAATATAAAGTACCAGTACATGTTCGTTCATCGTTTAACGATGAACCAGGAACATTAGTTTGTGAGGAGGATTCAGATATGGAAAGAGTTGTAGTATCAGGTGTTTCTTATAACAAAGATGAGGCAAGAATAACTCTTGTAAAGGTTCCAGATAAGCCAGGTATAGCCTCAAAGCTGTTTGGTGCGATTTCTTCAGGCAATATAGTTGTGGATATGATAATACAGAATTCAAGTATTGATGAGACCACTGATTTGACCTTTACCGTTCCAAAAAGTGATTTAAAAAAGACTTTAAACCTAGTAAAACCGATTGCAGAAGAAATAGGTGCAAAGGATGTGTTATTTGAAGAAGGGATTGCTAAGGTGTCTATTGTAGGTTTGGGTATGCGTTCTCATTCAGGTGTTGCGGCTAAAATGTTTGAAGTGCTTGGTAATGCAGGTATAAATATACTTATGATAAGCACTTCAGAGATAAAAATATCCTGTGTGATTGATGAAAAGTATACTGAACTTGCGGTGCGTTTATTGCATGATGCTTTTGAACTTGATAAAGAAAGATAGAGGTATTTAAATGTTTGAAAAAATTATTATCTATGATACAACCTTAAGAGATGGTTCTCAAGGGGAGGATATATCATTTACCCTTGAAGACAAAATAAGAATAGCTTTAAAACTAGATGAGCTAGGCATTGATTTTATAGAAGGTGGTTGGCCTAGTTCTAATCCAAAAGATATGCATTTCTTTAAAGAAATATCACATTATAAGTTAAATAATGCAAAGATATCTGCCTTTGGAAGCACTATAAGACCAGGTTCAGAACCTTCGAAAGATGAGAATGTTAAGTACTTACTTAGGGCTAATACAGAATGGGTTACAATTGTAGGAAAAACATGGGATTTCCATGTAAAAGAGGCTTTAAGAACAACGCTCGATGAAAATTTAAGGATTATTGAAAAAACCATAAGTTATCTCGTAAAGGAAGGAAGAAAGGTTATATACGATGCAGAGCATTTTTTTGATGGGTATAAAGCCAATCTAGAATATGCATTAAAAACAATAGAAGCAGCAATAAATGGTGGTGCTAATCTTATTTGTTTGTGTGATACTAATGGAGGTACAATCCCATCTTTGCTAAGTAAGATTATCAAAGAGTTTAAGAAAAAATTTAGTATACCCTTTGGTATTCACGCTCACAATGATAGTGAACTTGCAGTAGCTAATTCTTTAATTGCGGTTGAAAACGGTGCAATACAGGTGCAGGGTACCTTTAATGGTTTTGGTGAAAGATGTGGCAATGCTAATTTGTGTTCAATTATCCCAAATTTACAACTAAAGATGGGCAAAAAAGTGCTTTCCGAAGAGAATTTAAGAAAACTAAAAAGTGTTTCAAGGTATATTTACGAGCTAGCAAACCTAACGCCTGCAAAAAATCAGCCCTTTGTTGGGGATAGTGCCTTTGCACATAAAGGAGGGATACATGTTAGTGCTATAAATAGAAATCCTGGAACATACGAACATATAGAGCCTGAATTAGTTGGCAATCAAAGAAGGATTCTTGTATCAGATCTTTCTGGTAAAAGCAGTATATATTTCAAAGCTAAAGAATTTAACATAGATATAGATACAAAAGACCCTGTAGCTATAGAAATTCTCAACAAAATTAAAGAGCTAGAAATGCAAGGTTACCAGTTTGAAGGTGCAGAGGCATCATTTGAACTATTAATGGCTGAAATATTAGGACAGAGAAGAAAGTATTTCGAATTGATAGGATTTAGGGTAATAGATGAGAAAAGGAAAGAGGGAGAATTGCCTATAGCAGAGGCTACAGTTATGATAAAGGTGGGTGGTAATATAGAACATACCGCTGCTGTTGGCAATGGACCTGTTAATGCTTTAGATAATGCATTAAGAAAGGCATTGGAGCGTTTCTATCCTGAACTTAAAGAGGTTAAGTTATATGATTATAAAGTTAGAGTATTAAGTTCTGATAAAGGTACAGGTGCAAAGGTGAGAGTACTTATCGAATCTGGTGATAAAGAAAATAAATGGGGTACTGTTGGTGTATCCCAGAATATTATTGAAGCAAGTTATCAAGCCCTTGTAGATAGTATAGAGTACAAATTATACAAAGACCATAAAAAGAAAAAAAAGTGTAATTGAAGAGAGAAATCCTTTTATTCATATTAGTTATTTGTGTTCTTATTTTTTTTAAACTTTCTTATAATGTTGAAAAACAACCCGATATTTCTTTTAAAAAAAAGCTAAATCTCTATGAAGCTTCAAAATCGGATTTAATAAAAATCAAAGGCATAGGAGAAAAAAAGGCTAATAAGATTATTGAACTTAGGGAAAAGAAGCTTTTAAATGAAAAAGAGCTAAAAAAAATACTTGGTAATGTGCTTTTTAGCAACATTTCTTCTCAAATCACTGTTAAAGAAAAACATTGACAATAACTTTTTTTCCATTTTAAATAAAGAGCTATGAGACATCTAACATACATTTTTTTAATTTTACTAATCATAATACAGGCTTGTGGTAAAAAAGATGTAGAAAAAACTGTAAAGAGTGAAGTTAAAAAAACTCAAATATTCAATATATCTCAAATACCGCAATTTAAATCGATGAAAAAGATAATTGCAACATTTGAAAATTTCGAAAGAAAAACAATCATTATTCAGTCACCAAATGTTAAAGATATATTTGTAACAGTAACATTTCCCTTTTCTTATAAAGTTTTAGAAAGTTATGTATCAAAAGGATCTTCTGTTAAAAAAGGTGATAAATTGTTTCTAATATCAAGTGATGAAATGGTCAGTGCTTATAAAGAATATATTACCAGTAGAAATGAAGAATTAGGGAAAAAACTTTTGAGCATAGGTATTGATTTAACTTCTCAACCTTCACCTAATATATTATTAATCTCACCTGATGAAGGGACAGTCGTCTTTCTTCCTAATGAACGTGTTGAAAATTCGTTAATACCCCTAAATACTTTGGCTATTATCCAGAAAAAGAGTGAAATTATTTTTAACATTCTTGTCCCAGAAGAGAGGTACACTACAGAAATATATTTTTATGCGATTATTGGTGATAGAAATTACCCTCTTGAGGTGGTATCTGAAGAGCGTGATAATAAAGTAGTAAAAGTTAATCTTGCTCTGAAAGGATTTAATATTGTAAAGGATAATTTGGAATCCGTTAAAATTCTCATGGTTAATATTATTCAAAATGCTGTAAAAATACCTAAAGATGTTGTTTTTAAAGAAGATGAGAGTTACTATTGTTTTGTTCAAACATCAGAAGAGATTTTAGAAAAGAGGGGTATAGAGGGTTTTTTTGAGGAAGATTTTTTTATAGTTACCTTTGGTATTAATCAGATGGATAAAATCATAAATGAAAACCCTACGACAATAAAAAATTTTCTTAAAATATAGAGCAATCTTTATGATATCAGCAAAAGAAGCATTAGAACTTTTGTTAAATGAAGATTTTATTCAACTAGGCAAAATTGCAACTGAAGTGAGGTTTAAGTTACATAAAGAGCCTATTGTCACTTTTGTTATTGATAGAAATATCAACTATACGAATATTTGTGAAAGCGGTTGTAAATTTTGTGCTTTTTATAGAAGAAAAGGCGATAAAGATGCTTATTTTCTTAGTATTGAAGATATTTTGAAAAAGGTAAAAGAATTGGTAGATGTTGGAGGCACCCAGCTTTTAATACAAGGTGGTTTACATCCCGACATAAGAATAGACTATTTTGTTAAGCTTTTTAAGTCTATAAAGAGTCTTTATCCACAGGTAATTATTCATTCACTATCACCTGCTGAGATTATTCATATTGCTAAAAAAGAAGGTCTTAATATATCTGATACTTTAAAAATATTGCAGGAATCAGGCCTTGAATCGATACCTGGTGGGGGTGCTGAAATACTTGTAGATGAAATAAGAAGGGAGATAAGCCCAAATAAAATTTCCTGGAAAGAATGGGAAATGGTTATGCGTGAAGCCCATAAATTGGGTATGAAAGGAACTGCAACTATGATGTTTGGAAGTGTTGAAAGGCCAAAAGATATAATAACCCATTTAGAAAGAGTTAGAAATTTTCAAGAAGAGACTGGTTTTTTTAGAGCTTTCATCCCGTGGACATACCAGCCAGGTAAAAATGAGTTAGGTGGTACTAAAGTATCGTCATATTACTATTTAAGGGTTTTAGCAGTATCGAGAATTTTTCTTGAGAATATTGTAAATATCCAAGCATCGTGGGTGACTCAAGGGCCTAAAGTATCGCAACTTGCTTTATTTTATGGTGCCAATGATATGGGAGGTACGATGCTTGAAGAGAATGTTGTATCTTCCACCGGGTTTAGATTTGCTATGGATAAAGACGAAATAATTTATCTAATAAAAGAAGCGGGTTTTAAACCAATGATAAGAAATACAAGATATGAAATCATAGGAGAGGCAGAATGACTAGAGATGACGCAATTTTACTTTTGAAACAAAAAATAAAAAATGTAAATCTATTTAAACATATGCTGGCAGTAGAAGCAATTATGCGAAAACTTGCTGAATATTTTGGTGAGGATGTAGAGAAATGGGGGATTGTAGGATTACTTCATGATCTTGATTATGAAGAAACTTTGAATGATTTCCCCAATCATGGACTTGTGACTGCAGAAATATTGAAAGGTAAAGTTGATAATGAAGTTATTGATGCTATACGTGCTCATACAGGACTTATAGAAAGAAAAACATTATTAGAAAAAGCTATATATTGTGCTGATCCTGTTTCAGGGTTTATTGTTGCAGCTACGTTGGTTTTACCTTCAAAAAAAATCAGTGATTTAAAAGTGGAAAATCTTTTAAATAGGTTTAAGGAAAAACATTTTGCAAAAGGGGCTTCAAGACCTCAAATGGAGTCATGTAGTGAATTGGGGTTAAGTTTAGAACAATTTTTACAAATATCTCTTGATGCTATGAATTCAATATCTAAGGAGTTGGGGTTATGAAAATTTTGCCTTTTAATGGCATTTTTCCTAAGATTGATCCTTCCTGTTTTATAACGGAAGGTGTTTATATAATTGGGGATGTTGAAATTGGCGAAGGTAGCTCTATTTGGTTTGGTAGCGTTATAAGAGGAGATGTTAACTATATAAGAATCGGTAAAAATGTGTGTGTTCAGGATGGTACAATAATCCATGTTACAAACACTTTATATCCAACCATAATTGGTGATAACGTGGTAATTGGACATAGAGTGGTATTACATGGTTGTACTATTGGAAATAATATTCTGATTGGTATGGGAGCTATTATAATGGATGGAGTTAAGGTGGGTAATAATTCTATTATTGCAGCAGGAACATTATTAACCCAGAAAACAGAAATTCCACCAAATAGCTTAGTTATGGGATTTCCAGGTAAGGTTACAGAACAGATTGATGAAAGACTTTTAGAAAAGGTAAAGGAAGGGATTGAGAACTACAAAAGAACAATTAGTATTTATAGAAAAGATAGAAATCAGGCTAAGTAGTTGAAACCAAGTGATTTTGCAAGATTAATAACTTTCATATATTCTTCAGTTGTTATTCTTCTATTAAGTTCTTCGTGTAAATAACTTTTAAATGCGGGGTAGTATTGGTCCATAATATTTAAAAGGATGTTTGTTGAAACTTCCTTGGCAAGGAAGTTAAGAATCTTTTCACTATTAGCAATATTATTTGGTAGGATTAAATGTCTTACTAATAAACCTTTTTTCATAATACCATGTTCATCTATTATCAGATTTTTTACCTGTCTATACATTTCTTTTATTGCCTCTTTAGTTATATGAAAGTAGTTGTAGCAGTCAGAATATTTACTACCAGTATCATCGTCACCATATTTAAAATCAGGCATATATATGTCTATTATTCCTTCAAGAATTTTAAGTGTTTCTAAGCTTTCATAACCGCTACAATTATATACTATAGGTATACTCAATCCCTGTTTAACAGCAATATTTAGGGCAACAACTATTGCATAAATTTGGTGTGTTGGTGTAACTAAATTTATATTGTGACAGCCTCTTTTTTGTAGAGTAAGCATGATATTAGAAAGCTCTTCATAGCTTATTGTTGAACCTTCTTGATTTTGGCTGATTTCCCAGTTTTGGCAGAAGACACATCTTAAGTTGCAGTTTGAAAAGAAGATTGTACCTGAACCATTTATCCCAACAAGCTCTTTTTCTTCTCCAAAATGAGGAAATGCTGATGAAATGAAGGGTTTATCAAGGGTTTTACAATATCCTTGTTCTCCAGCAAGTCGGTTTACTTTGCATTTTCTAGGACAAAGCTCACAAGATTCCATATTTTTTTTAAGATATTCAATTTTAAAATTCCATTCTTGTTGCGTTAGGTTTAAATAAGAAGGGTATAATACCATCTATTAACACTCTTTTTCAGGATTTATGTTACAAAAATTGAGTGTTTGTTTTGGTCTGCTTTTATCTCTATAAACAGTCACTCCTTTTAATCCCATTTCTATAGCTGTCATAAATATTTCTACAATGTCTTTTTCTGTGGCATTTTCTTTCAAATTAATTGTTTTTGAAACGGCATTTTCTGTATATCTTTGGAAAGCTTGCTGTATTTTTAGATGCCAGATGGGGTTAATGTCATAAGCAGTGGCAAAAACTTTTTTATCTATGGGTATATTTTCTGAAAGATATTTTTCATAAATTGGATGGATTTCTTCAAATTCTCTATCTAAGATGTTTCTCTTTAACTTATAGGCAAAAACTGGTTCTATACCACTTGAAACACCTGCAATTATGCTAATTGTTCCTGTGGGTGCTATTGTGGTTACTGTTGCATTTCTTCTTTCTGGTAACCCTTTTTTTGCATAAATACTTTCTTTAAATGAAGGAAATGGTCCTCTTTTTTTAGCTAACTCTTGAGATTTTATAATTGCCATTTCATTTACAAACTTCATTATTTCTTCTGCTAATGCTAAACTTTTATTACTTTCATAAGGTATTCCAAGAAGAATAAGCATGTCTGCAAATCCCATGATGCCTAAACCAATTTTCCTTGTTTTTTTCGTCATTTTCTCAATAGATTTTACTGGGTATTTGTTTACTTCTACGACATTATCAAGGAAATGAACTGCATCAAAAATGGTTTCCTTTAAATTTTCAAAATCAATGTTTTTGTTTTTTATAAAAGCTGTTAGGTTTATTGAACCAAGGGTACAAGATTCATAGGGTAAAAGAGGTTGTTCACCACATGGGTTTGTTGCTTCGATTTTACCTAATGTTGGTGTTGGGTTAGTTGCATTTATTGCTTCTAAGTTTATTATGCCAGGATCACCTGTTTTCCATGCATAATGTACAAGGCAATTGAAAATTTCTCTTGCAGGTATTTTTTTCACAACTTCTTTATTTCTTGGATTAATCAATTCTATCTCTTTGTTTTTGTGAAGTGCCATGATAAATTTTTTTGTTATTGCTACAGATATATTAAAGTTTTTGAATGCATCAGGGGAATCTTTGCATGATATGAACTCCATTATATCGGGGTGATCAACTCTTAAAATACCCATGTTAGCGCCACGTCTCTTACCACCCTGTTTGATGATTGAAGTAGCAATATCATAAATTTTCATAAAAGAGACAGGACCTGATGAAATACCATGTGTTGAACTTACAATGTCACCTTTTGGTCTCAATTTAGAAAAGGAAAAACCAGTTCCACCGCCGCTTTTGTGTATTATTGCGGTATATTTAAGTGTATTGAAAATTGATTTTAAGCTGTCTTCTATTGGTAAAACAAAACATGCTGCAAGTTGACCTTTATTAGTCCCTGCGTTCATTAATGTGGGCGTATTTGGTAGAAATTTCAAATTATAGATTAAGTTATAAAACCTTTCTATGGTTTTGTCGATATTTATGTTTTTATCAAACAATAAATCTGCTTGGGCAATGGCTTTTGCAACTCTATATGCAAGTCCATCAAAATCTTCAATAATCTCACCCCGTTTATTTTTTATAAAATATCTTGCCTTGAGTACTTCTTCTGCAGTTTTGGTTAACATAAAACTTTTTATCTTACAAATAGTATGATTGGAGTTCTAATATCTTTGCTGAAGTAACTTCCAAGTTTAAATGATAAATAAAAGGTAAGGAATATTATTATGGTTAGCAAGATAAAAGTCAGTAAAGGTTTACAATTTTTTAAGTAGATCATCTTAATTTATTATACTGAAAAAACTAACAAAGGGAAGAAAAAATAATTCTTGTATATACCTTAAAGATAAGGTACTATAAAGAAAATATCTATGGCAATTAGGAAATGTAAACAATCAAAATCAAAAGAAAAGAAAGAAACTAAATATGATGACCTCTTAAAATACTACCTTAAAGATGTAAAAAATTATCCCCTTTTGACAGCCCAAGAAGAGAAAGAACTGACCAAAAAAATGAGAGAGGGTGATAATAAAGCACGTTCTAAACTAATTGAATCGAATCTAAGACTTGTGATAAAAATAGCAAAAAAATATCAGGGGCAAGGGTTAGAACTTGTTGATTTAATTGAAGAAGGAAACATAGGTTTAATAAAGGCTGTAGATAAATTCGAACCAGATATTAATTGTAGATTTTCCACATATGCAACATGGTGGATAAAACAAGCAGTTGAAAGGGCAATTATAAATCAGACAAGGGTAATTAGGTTGCCTGTTCACATATCAGATGATATAAAAAAAATATACAGAGAGTCTTTTGAGTTTTATCAAACATATAAAAGGGAACCTACTGTGGAAGAGCTTTCAGAAAGACTTGAGATGAGCGTTGACTATGTCCAGAAATTATTAAATAATGCAAAAAAAATAGCTTCAATGGATTCTCCTTTGAATGAAGAAGAGGATTTTTCTTTGAATGATACTATAGAAGACGGTAGGATAATACCTCCAGAGAATTTACTTGAGAGTATTGATATTGCTGATAAGGTAAAAAAAATGGTATCTTTGCTCGATGAAAAGGAGAGGAAAATAATTACAATGAGATATGGATTAGATGGCGGTGTACCTCAAACGCTTGAAGTTATTGGAAAGGTTTTTAACGTTACAAGGGAAAGGATAAGACAGATTGAGATGAAAGCTTTAAGTAAATTAAAGAAACTTATTGAAGACGAGGGGTATTTGTAAAAAGGAGGGGTTATGGTTGAAAGTCTAAAATCTGCAATAAGAAATATACCAGATTTCCCCAAAAAAGGTATATTATTTCGTGATATTACAACTTTGCTTAAAAATGCGAAAGCTTTTCATAAGGCAGTTGATTATATGGCTCATAGATATATAGATGAGAATATCCAGTATGTAGTAGGTATAGAAGCAAGAGGATTTATAATGGGGGCAGCTCTAGCATATAAACTTGGTAAAGGTATTATCCTTGCAAGAAAACAAGGTAAACTGCCTTCAGAGACAATAAAAGTTACCTATGAACTTGAATATGGAACTGCTTGCCTAGAGATTCAGAAAGATGCTTTGAATAAAGGTGATAATGTAATTATATGTGATGATGTTCTTGCCACAGGTGGTACTGTAAAAGCAACGGCTGAGTTAATTGAAAAGTTAGGTGGGAATATAGTAGAATGTGTGTTCCTTGCAGAAATTACAGCTCTTGGTGGTAGAGAAAGGTTAAATAAATACAATGTTTTTTCGCTTTTGCAATATTGATGCAAATTTTTAAGATTTGTGATAAAATCTAAAAGTCTTTTTGCCCCCGTAGCTCAGTAGGATAGAGCGCAGGATTCCTAATCCTGAGGCCGTGTGTTCGATCCACGCCGGGGGCGTTTCAAATCATTAATGTTTATCAAGCTTTTCAATATTGACAAGTTTCCGATTATAGGCAAAATTTTTAGTAAAATTTAATTTTTAGAATTTCTAAAGTTTTTTGTTTTATAACGATAGAATAAAAAAAGGAAAAAGGGGGAAAACTATGAGGATTAGAGAAGAGAAGGGTTTACATTAATTGAAGTTATCGTATTTGCTGCATTTATTGCGGTTTTGGCTGGTATTATTGTGCCACTAGTTTTTAAGGAAGTTGATGAAGCAAAGATAAGCAAAGCAAAAGCAGACATAAAAACAATACAGACAGCAACTATGTTTTATAAAGATACAAAAAATGGCCAGTGTAAGTAAATGAAGGTGGTAAACTTAAAGATGTAACATTACTCCTTAATGATGGTAATGAACCTAAAGGTATTGATGCTTATTGTGATATAAGAGTGAAGAGCAATTTAAAAGATCATTTAAGTTAGAAAAAAATAGGATATGACCCTTGGAAAGGACCTTATTTATCTGATATAGGAGCGGATCTATGGGGAAATGCTTACATAGTTAATGCTGTTTATTTTAATACTAGTAATCCAGTATGGATTTTATCAGCTGGTCCAAATAGGACTATAGAAACATCTAGGGAGGCTCAAGGGTTGAATGGTGATGATATTGGTATTCGCCTACACTAAAACATGGCAAGAAAAAGAATAGAAGAGATACTTTTAGAAGCTGGTCTTATAACAAAAGAACAATTAAGATTGATTTAATGAGCAAAAATGAACGGGAGAGCTTCTTAGTTCTATATTGTATTCTTTAGGCTTTATTACTTTAAAAGATTTATACCAAGTGCTCTCCCTTTCTCATGTAGAATCAAAAGAAAAAACCTAAAACTTTCGAAGTTACCTTTGATATATTCGATGAAATTTAACATTTAGTAAGGCAGGGCAGAGTATCACTTCATAAAAAATCAACAGATAAAAAAGATATAGAATTAACCCTTCCGACGCTTGTAAGGTTAGTAGAAAGGATAATAAGTTACGGAATTTCAAATAGTGCTAAAGATATTCATATAGGTAGGCCCTGACATGGAGGGGGTTAGGATAAGATATGGTATAGGATCGATGGCTAATTACAGCATGGAATGGATATACCCATAGACTTATTAAATCTAATAATCTCGAGAATTAAAATTATGGGTTGATATGAGCATAGCTGAAACAAGGATACCTCAAGATGGCGGTACTGAATTTATTTATAGAGATAGAAAACTGGATTTGAGGATATCCACTTTTCCTGTCTTAGGTGGAGAAAATGCAGTAATTCGTATCCTTGAAAAATCACAGGTAAAAATAGGACTTGAAACACTAGGCTTTTTCAGTGAATATGCATTAAAAATAACTAACATTATTAAAGCACCTTATGGTATGGTAATAGTTAAGGACCGGCAGGTTCTTGTAAAACTACAACACCTTATTCTTGTCTATCTATAGAGTAGATACGGTTGGCAAAAAAAATTTTTACTATTGAAGATCCAATAGAGGATCAGATGCCACAAGTGAGGCAGTCACAGGGGAATGTAAAAGCTGGGTAACTTTTGCTACGGACTTAGATCTATATTAAGACAGGATCCTGATATTATTTATGTAGGTGAAATTAGAGATGTAGAAACTGCATAGTTTGCCATGAGGGCTGCATTAACTCTATATTTAGTTTTTATAACTCTTTACACAAATTATGCTATCTCAACTACTTTAAGGTTAGTTCATATGGGGTTAGAGCCTTTTATTATCTATATACTGAACCCCTTAGAAAGTGGACACAGGCAATTTGTAGAGGTTAAACTTTCTGCATATGCAAAAAGAAAATCTCTATAAAAAGGGGGGGTTGGATAAATGAAACAAAGGAAATGGTCAGCAGAAGAAAAAATGGCAATAGTTTTGGAAGGACTGAAGAAAGTTAAGTCTGTAGCTGAGATTTGCAGAGAGCACAAAATTAGCCAG